>Ga0209633_10001397_pt1 | contig 24914 bp, 19 predicted proteins | sample Cruoilmetagenom1_FD_187290 | JGI IMG/M metagenome (GOLD analysis project Ga0209633, IMG submission 187290) | Oil polluted marine microbial communities from Coal Oil Point, Santa Barbara, California, USA - Sample 1 (SPAdes) (version 2) | ecosystem: Environmental > Aquatic > Marine > Oil seeps ...
CCCTTCGGGGTCGCTAACGCGGCCCAAATTGGCTCCCGGCCAATTTGTCGATCATTTGAGGCGAATAGTGGGCCTATTTAACAAAAATGATCGGGAAATCTAGCCAATCAGGCTCGGCCGCAGTAGATCAGTCTATTCTCGGACAGCCTCCTAGTGTCATTCAGGCGCCTTGGCGCATGGGCAGTCAAGAGATGTTCGGTGCAGCTTCTTGTTGTCCAGTCGCAAAGCTGTCAGCTGGCCGCCCCAAAGGCAGCCGGTATCCAACGCAAACACACCGTTTTTCGCACGAAAACCCAGTGTTGACCAATGTCCGAAAACAATGTTCAGGGAGGCACTTTTTCTGTTCGGTACCTCAAACCAGGGAATGAGATGCTTCGGTTGAGTGCCCGGCGCCCCCTTATAGCGCAGGTCGAGTGTGCCGTCGATGCGGCAATAGCGCATACGGGTAAAGCAATTCGTGATGAAACGCATCCGCCCCCATTCTTTGAGCTGATTCGACCATTTGTTGGGGGTGTCGCCGTACATATGCGCAAAGAATCGACCGGCTTCAGCCCCGCGCAGGAGAGTCTCCACTTCGGATGCGCAGTGTCTGGCTTGATCAAGGTCCCACTGCGGCGGAAGTCCGGCATGAACCAGGCAGTAGTGCTCGTCGTAATGGAGCAGCGGTCGATGGCGCAGCCAGCCGAGCAGCTCATCTCTGTCCGGTGCTTTGAGAATGGCGTCCAAAGTATCCTTTTTTCGCGGCGTCGTATGATTGAAAGCAACGGCAAGCAGATGGAGGTCATGGTTGCCGAGAACGGTCACGGCTGCATCGCCGAGCCCTTTTATGTAGCGCAGCGTTTCCAGCGACTGAGGACCGCGGTTCACTAGATCGCCGGTAAACCAGAGCCGATCCTGAGAAGGGGCGAACTCAATCACCTTCAAAAGTTTCTGTAGTGGGGCGAAGCACCCTTGTACATCGCCGATCGCATAAATTGCCATAGAAGTCGGAGCAACCTTGATAAGCCTTGAAGGAGAGGCAAGGCCAAAACAGTTGTGCACAGGTTCTCAAGCAGTCAACAACCAGGTTGATTCTCGGACAGCCTCCTAGGAGTTGCCGTTTTGCGTCGAATCCGTCATGGGCCCGGGCGGCGGAGAGGTGGCGCCCTGAACTGCCTGATCGAAGGGTGAATTCTGCTCTGACAGCGCCGAATCCTTCCGGTATGATGTCGTTATCCAATCATCGCTGTCAAGCTGCCACTGTTTCCTTGTATCGGGCTCCGAATGCGCTGGATAAAACTCATCGCAGGTTTGTTGCTGCTGTTTTTCATCGGCCTTGCGGCATTGCTGTCGTTCATTCTAGCAACCTATGACAATGAAGACTATCGCTATGCCTTGATGCACGCCGTTCACCGAATCACCGGCGGAACCTTGATCATTAAAGGGGGTTTCTCGGTTGAACCGTCGTTGGCGCCATCGATAGCGGCGTCTGATATTCGTTTTATCCCCGCAGCAGGAGGTAGTGAAGCACGCATCGACCGGTTCGAGATTCAGTTCAAACTTCTGCCGCTGTTGGACGAAATTCTCTGGGTCAAGCGGCTGGCGATCAGCGGCGCTGTCATCGATCTGCCAATGACCATCGGCGATCCGGATGCCTCGCCTGACATCTTTTTTTTGGTTCCGGTCATTGAATACGCATCCCTCCACAATGTCGCTTTCCGCTACCATAAGCCGGATGCGGGTGATGCCATTAAGATATCGATCCAGGATTTGAGCATTGCGCCCGATTCGACCAGTGGTTTGTTGTTCATCGAAGGCGCGGGTCAAATCGATGGCTATCGCTACCAGCTCGAAGGGCGGGCTGGAAATCTTGACGAGCTGGTGCGGCCGTCGCGCCCCTATCCGCTGGATATGACGTTGCGCTTCAAGAATGGCCGATTGACGGTTGATGGCACCGTGGAGGAGCTGACGCAAGGGCGTGGTATGGATGTGCGTCTAAGCGCCGAAATCGCCAACCTGGCTCGCGTGCTGCGTATGTTCCGGTACCGCGTCCCGGAACTGGGCCGCTTCACCGGGACAGCGCGGCTTACCGGTAATTTCCAAGCACCCAGCCTGAGCGAACTGCGGGTCGATTTGTCACGAGCGGGTGCTGTGGCGCTGCATGCGGCCGGTTCGGTGCAACATCTGCTAAGCGGGGCAGGGGCCGCTATTCGCTTTTCAGGTTCGGTCGATGATCGGGCGATTCTGGTTTGGGCGCTGCCCGATGGTCTGCCACCGATCGACAGACTGGAAGTGGCGGGAAACATTAGCCGAGTCAATCGCTTATGGATGGTTCGGGACCTCCACGCGGCATTGTCCGGTCCGAAAGGGCTGTCGCTGCAGATCGATGGGCAGACAGGCATAGCGGGGGATTTCAAGGCCCCGCAGCCTTTCAGGGAGATGGACCTGAATCTTCGCTTTGCTTCGCTGAGCACCGAGTCTGCAAGGCCGTTCATTCCGAAGTTTTTTCCGGAAATGGGGGCCGTTCGATTTTCAGCGCGGTTGACCGCGCCCAGCGAAAATGATCTGGCGTTGGAAGATATCGATCTGCACACCGGTGACGATTCCCTGCGATTCGGCTTACGCGGACGGATCGGCAGGATGCCGATAGACCCGAAGATTCCGAACTCCGGGCTCGATTTCGACTTGTCCCTCGAGGCGGACAACAGCCGTGCGCTGCAGCGCCTGTTCGACTACTCTTTTCCTGAAATCGGGCCGGTCACGATGAACGCCCATTGGCAGGGATCAAGGCTGCAATCGAGACTCGATCGCGTCACGGTGCATGCCGGCGAGCCCAATAGGCTGACGATCGATGTCGGCGGTAGCATGCAGCTCGGCGATGTGGCCGCACCCGACCCGGTCAAGCAGTCCAACGGCAGCATTCGTTTGTCGGCAACGACAACCGGCGCTTTGGCGCCGCTGCTCGGCGACAGCCTGCCGGAATTGGGCGCCATCGATGCGCGGGCAATGATTCGCGGCGTCGGACGCGTCTTGTCGTTGAGCAATATCGTCGTGAAAACCAAGCAACAGCGGCCGGTCCGGTTGACCATTGAAGGGACAGTGGAACGGATTCCACTTGGGGGAGGTCAGCCGGTCTCTGGAATTGCTCTCTCCGGCCGAATGCACGCTGATCGATCGTCCACCTTTGCTGCGACGCTGGGCGGGCCGAAGATTCCCGATTTCGGGCCTGTCAAAGCAACCTTCGAACTGACCGGCAGCACGGATGCGCTTGCGCTGAACCGGGTCAATGTCGCCGCAGGGTCGAAAGAGGGATTGAATGTGAGCGCGCAGGGGACGATCGGCCGATTGAGTCTCGCGCCAAAGCGTACGGCTCGGCAGCTTGATTTCCAACTGACGGCACGGGCCCCGACGTTGCAGACGCTGTCGACTCTTGTCAATCGATCGCTGCCCGATCAAGGGCCTGTCGAGGTCACCGCGCAACTCACAGACAGGAGTGGCGGCTTGATGCTCGACAATCTGCGCCTTTTGATCGGTACGCGCGTCAAACCCATACTGCAGGCGACCGGGACGATCGAAGATCGCACCACCCATGGAGTGAGCGCGTTCAGGGCGGTGTTCGAAACCTCGACAGCGAGCGTGCTGGCTTATTTTCTGAAACGGCCCATGCCTGATCTGGGGCCGATGAAGGTCCATCTGATCCTGGTCGACGGGAGCCACGGTTTCGATGCTCAAAGCCTGGCTATCGCCGGCGGAAAACCCAATTGGTTCCAGTTTGACGCTCGCCAGGTTCAGCGATTCCCGGACAGGCTCTTTCAAACCGACATCTCGATGAAAGCGTTGAGCGTCGTCAATCCGGTATTGGACATCGATCTGCCGGCGCTCGGTCCGATTGCGATTTCAGGCCGGCTGACGCCGGGTTTCGAGCAGGGGCGGTTTCGGGGTGATATCACACTTGGAAAGACAAAGATGTCGAGCGATTTGGCCACTGAGCTCAAGGGAAAACATCGCGCGCTTTCCGGTACTGTTCGTACTCCGGTGCTGCATCGGGCCGATTTTTTCGGGAAGGCCGGTGCTGCTCGGAAGCGCAGTGACCCGGGCGGGTCCAAGGAACGATTGTTCAGTCGCACACCGCTGCCGTTCGATGCCCTGCGGATGATCGATCTCGGTCTCACGATCGAGGCCGATGGGGTGCAGGGATACAGCGAACGACTGGGAGCAGTGACGTTCGCAATAACGGTCAATCAGGGCCGGCTCCCCAAGCTGCTGAATCGGACGGGCAGCAATAAGCCGCTGGTTGTTTCGACCGACATCCGCACCTCGGGGGAGCCCCGCGTGGCGTTTCGCATCAGACAAAACCATACCGATCTTCGACCCGCTCTGGCTCGCAACGGAGGCTCTTCACGGGATGGGGAGCTCTATCTGTCGGCCGATCTGACCAGTTTCGGCCGCTCGCCGCACGAGTTGGCTTCCCGCATGAATGGTCAATTCGGGATCGTCATGGAAAACGGCGAGATCGCCAGCGCGAAGCTCGATCTGATCAGCCTCAATCTCCTGCGATGGTTGTTCACCTATACGACCGACCAGCAGGAAAAAGTGAACTGTGCGGTTGCGCGGTTCGAAGTCAAGGATGGAGTCGCTGTCAGCGATATATTCTATCTGGACACGCCGACCCTGGCGGCTTCCGGCAAGGCCACCATAAATCTCGCAGCCGAGACGGTCGATATGATTGTCTATACGCAGCCGAAAAAAACGCTGTTGCCGACCGGGCTGCCAATAAAAATCAGTGGATCGTTAGGGGAGGCGGAGACGACTTCGATTCCGCTCGAAAAAGCCGTCAAAAGCTATGGAGAATTGATTTTCCAACCCTTCAAAGTGTCCAAGCATGCACTGGGGTATTTGTTGTCGCTGGTCGGTGTGGAGAACCAGGATGATAACGGCGCATGCATGCAGTTGAGAGGTGATATGGCATCGGACCGCCGTTAAAGCCCGCCGAACTTTAGTGCCCTTCACTGCTTGCCGCTCTATGCATTGAATTGATCGGTGCATTGCCGCCGCGAGGCAGGCCCGTGCGTCGTGCTATAATTGCACCATCGAATGATAGCAACGGCTCGATTTCTTACCGTCAGGGAACCCGCTCATGTCTGATCTCCCCAAACTGATTCGCTGGAAGTGTTGTGAGGACGCAGCCGATGTCGCGCGTGAAGCGACCAAGCGGATATTGGCTGCCTCCCGCTCGGCAATCGCTCGGCGCGGCAGGTTCAAAATCGTGCTGGCCGGCGGCCATACGCCGGAACAAGCCTACCGGTTGTTGGTCGATGCCGATACGGACTGGTCGAGATGGCATATCTATTTTGGCGACGAGCGCTGCCTGCCGAGCGATTACCCGGAGCGCAACAGCACGATGGTGTTGAGTGCTTGGCTCGAGCATGTGGATGTGCTCAAGAAAAACGTTCACCCTATCCCGGGGGAAAGGGGTGCCGAGGCTGCCGCACAGGCGTACCGGGCTGTGATCAAGGATGCGCGTCCTTTTGATATGGTGCTGCTTGGAATGGGGGAAGACGGCCACACGGCCAGCCTGTTTCCTGGCCTCATCTATAACGAACGGGAGCTCGTCCACGCGGTTCATGAAGCCCCCAAACCTCCGCCGGAGCGTGTCACCCTGAGTCGTGCGTCGCTCAGCAACGCAAGGGACGTTCTGGTTCTTATTACAGGCTCAAATAAGAAGGAGGCGGTACAGCGGTGGCGGTCGGGCGAATCGCTGCCGGTCAGCTCGGTATATGGTCTGACGGGTGTCGATATCTTGATTGACAGCGCGGCAGCAGGCAGTGCATGTTAGGGTTGTGGGCGGCGTGATACTGGTGCCACGGCATTGAATAGGGCCGCAAAGGAGTGTTTTATAATGCAGGTTCGGGCTCCACAGCGGCTGCAGGCCCGGGAAGGGAGGCGTTACGCGGATCTTGATTCAATCAAGAGCATCGTGACATCGTCATGTTGCTGCGTACTGTAACTGGTAACGCGATCGACTATGTGTTGCAGCCGTTGCCGGGCCGGCATTTGCTGCGAGGCCTTTATAAAATCGATAACGCCGCCGACATCGATGGGTTTTCCGTTCCCGTCCTTGCTCTCTGTGACGCCATCGGTAAACAGATAAAGCGTTCCGTTGTTGATCGTTTGTTCGGATCGGTCAAACGAAAGGTTTGGGATGATGCCTAGGGGGGGCGTGTCCGCCGGTATTTCTTCAAAACTGCCGTTGGAGTGGTGAAACAACGGTGGCTGATGTCCTGCATTGACCCATTGTACAGTTTGGGTGCGGGGATGATAAATTCCGGCAATTGCTGTGACGAACATGCCGCGCCGTGCAGATTCACAGATTTCATTGTTTACCTGCGCCATCATCTTGGGCAGACTGTCAGTCGTCTTCCCCAAACAATGCAGCAGACTCACGGTTGTTGCCATAAGCAAAGCGGCATTCATCCCTTTGCCGGAAACATCACCGAGCGTGAAGAAAATTTGTCCGTCACTCAGTGGGTACCAGTCAAGAAAATCGCCGGACACCTCGCGGGCGGGGATATTGATTCCGTGCAGCGGAAACGAATCCGGAGCCTGGTCCGGCAACAGTCCTTCCTGGATCTCACGCGCCATTTCAAGCTCTTTTTGCATTCGTTCCTGTTCCACGAGCGATTCGGCCATCCGCGCGTTGTGAATAGCGAGCGACGCCAAACCGGCAAGCACATTAAGGACAGACTGGTCCTGTTCATTGAATAGGGGAGGAGTGCCTCTTTTGTTGATTACTTCCAAAGCCCCGATGCAGGTGCCTTCGATCAGCAGCGGCGCACACAGAATCGAGCGCGTTTCGAATCCGGTCTGTTCGTCCACCGCATCGAAGAAATCCTTTTCTTTTCTGGTGTCACGGATCATCTGCGTGCGGCGTTCAATGACGGCCCTGCCGACAATGCCGGAGGTGGCGGGTATTCTTAATCCACTAATGTCAACCGGCCCGACGCATACCTTACAGAAGAGTTCCTGGTCGTCATTTTCCAGTAAAAACACCGATGCTGCTTCACCTTCCAAATAGTCCAGCACCTGGCAAATCGTCGTACGCAAAGTGTGTTCCAATTTCAGCGACGACGAAAAAGAGTGTATGATCTCGCTTAGCAGGCTGAGGTAGCTGTCCAGCGGGGAGTCCGTCAGCTGAGGTTCAACTAACTCGTAAATATTGGATTTGGTCATGGCTGTGTCAGTGCCTGGTTCGATACTGTTCGGAGTTTGCGCTGGTGAAGGCATGTTGCTATTGTATAGTACTCGCTGCTATGGCGACGCAGTTCTTTATCATGTGCATATCAGAACGACTTTGTAAACTATAATGTATAATGAGGTTTGTAAACAATAACGATTGGCGTTCTTTACGATAATGGATGACGATTTATGAGATACCTGTTTCTTTGTGTGTTGGCAGTTGTCGCAGCATGCACCGCGGTGCAAAGTGTCGCTCAGCCGGTCGATGCCGGGGGAATTCTGACACTGGTCGAAGGGCATGTCAGAGTCAACGAGGGCAAGATGTATGTGACTGCATACTCCGGTATGCCGATCACGCTCAAAGCACGGATTTTGGTGTTGAACAAGGCAAAAGCAGTGGTGCGGCATGCGGACGGGTGTGTTACGGAATTGGGGGCAAACACCTTGTTTGTGCTCAACCGCCAAAGCCCCTGTCATGGGGGCGTCGCCGGCATACGGATGATCAAGCCGGTCAATGTAGCAATGCCTGAGTCCGCAGGCGTTGCAGCGACCGGGGGCTTCCTCGGCGGGCTTAGTGTGCCGGTCGTTGCGGGAGTTGGTGCCGTGGTTGTGGGAGGAACGGTTGCGGGAATTGTTGCCGGCACCAGTGGCGGAGGTGGTCCAAGCCAGGAGGAGCTCCAGTTCTTATTAAGACGAAAGCCGCTCAGTGGTGACTAGTAGGCTGTCCGAGAATAACAATCTTACTATTCTCGAAAGCTTCCCAGGCACTCGCGAAACGCCTCCCTGTTGTTTTTGAAGCATGCCACCGCGTGGTACTCGCGCGTTCCGAACCGATCAATCGTCTGCGGCTCTATTTTGTTGCCATCGATGTGACCCCGTCCCAATTGGCTCCGGGCGGGTTGTCAAGAAAGTGTCGGCATCGCTCTGCATAGATGCGATACAAGGGCAAAGCGGGCCGCAATCGCGCCAGATCGCCGAATTCCGTCAGCGCTGATTCAAAATCGCCTCGATAGTAGGAATTCAGGGCGTGTGTGTGTCGAGCCAGTTCGTCTAGGCTTCCCTCGTCCAGGTTCCGCTTTTCGTCCACGAGTTCGAAAATTGTGACCGCTTCATCTTTGCCTTTGACCCGAACATGGTCAAGTTCCCGGAAAACAAGGTCACCTTCCTTCAACATGCCGTATGTGGCATCGCTCACGACGATGTTCGAGCCATAAAGCTTGGTGATGCCCTCCAAGCGGGAAGCAAGATTCACCGCATCGCCCATCACCGTATAGTCGAACCGATGTTCCGAGCCCATGTTGCCGACACGCACCATGCCGGAATGAATGCCGACGCCGATTTTGATCGGGGACATTCCCTGTTGCCGCCAGAAGTGATTCAATTCTTTGAGTTTTCTCTGCATCGCCAGGGCGGCGTGACAACTGTTTCCGGCGTGCGCCGAATCGTCCAGGGGGGCATTCCAGAAAGCCATGATTGCATCCCCGATGAATTTGTCCACTGTGCCCTGGTGTTCCATGATCACTTCTGTCATCGGGGTGAGGTATTGGTTGATAAAGCGGCAAAGCTCTTGAGGTGCCATCGTTTCCGAAATCGAGGTGAACCCGCGGATGTCCGAAAAAAGGATCGACATGCAGCGTTCCTCCCCGCTTAAAGTCAGCAACTTAGGGTTTTTCAAGAGCCGGTTGACCAGGATTGGCGACAGATACTGAGAAAAAGCACCGCGGATCTTTTTGGAACGTTGTTCTTCCTGCAGGTAGTTCATGAAGGTGAGGGTGGTGAAAAGCACCACAGCTGTCAGCGACGGATAGATGAAGTCGACGATAAGATTGTTGTATACGTAGCTCCAGTATGAAAAGTACGCTATCCCCACCATGAGGAGAAACAGCACCAGCCCGCTGGTCGCTGCCCCGATTCTGGGCAGCAACAGGATCAAAAGAATGCTGATCATGAGCAGGAAGAGCACTTCGGCCCCCTGCGCCCACGCCGGTTTCTCCAGATAAGTCCCGGTGAGAACGGTGTTCAAAGCGTTGGCATGAATTTCCACTCCCGGAAAAGCTTGCGAAGTAGGGGTGGCGCGGATATCAAGGAGTCCCGGTGCAGAGGTTCCGATCAACACATAACTGTCACGAAAAATCACCGGATCGACCCCACCTGTGAGGACGTCGTCCGCCGAGATATATCGAAATGAGCCGGGAGGGCCGGTGAATCGCACCGTGAATTGGCCGTGTTCATCGGTCGGGATCGCATACGAACCGATTTGTACCGCTTCGATCCCGTTCGGGCCGGAACGGATCAGCCCAGTGGAGGCTCCGGAGCCGAGCCGCAGCATTTCCAGCACCAGGCTTGGATATAGCGTGTTCTGATAGTTGATAAGCAGGGGCTCGTTGCGGACGATACCGTCTATGTCCGGGAGGACATTGAAAAAACCGCTGCCGCTCGAAGCGTGCTCGAACAGGGGCAAATTGACATCCACGTTACTGAATCGAAAAACCCAGGCCTGAGGGGAGGGGCCGATTATGGCAAACCGGCCGCTGACATTTCGAGGTTGGTTGGTTTTGCCTGCGGATGAATCAACAAACACATGACCGAGTACAGTGGGGCCGTCAGCGAGCGCTCTGGCCAGCGCCTGGTCGGGATCCGGCAACATGTCGAGGTACGCTGAAACCGCCTCGGGTGTTTGATCTGATGCAAGGAAATCGATCACTCGCCGGGGGGCCGTACGATCAGGTTCCGCAAAAACGATGTCGAAGCCGATGACTTTGGGGTGGCCCGCGCTGATTTTGTTGACGAGCCGGGCCATGATGGTGCGTGGCCAAGGCCACTGACCGTGGCTGCGAAGACTCTTGGAATCAATATCAACGATATAGATCGGGGTGTCGCTTTTAGCCGCGGGGAATTGGCGCATAAGACCATCAAAAGCCTTTAGACGCAGGTTCTGCAGGAAGCCGGGATTCCATATACTGAGGATGATCATGATGGCGGCCAGCAGGGCGCCGATCGTCTGCGGCAGGAATCGACCATTCACAAGCCAGGAAAAACGGGTCGCCATGGGTTGATCAGTCGCCTGCGATGTCGGGTGACTTCAAGATAGGGGGCCTCATTGACCGCCTCGTTCGTTATTTGCCTGTCAGCATCGAAGGAGCCCTCGGATCAAAGCGCTAATAAGCCGTCGATGGCATAGGCGGGTTCTTGATACCGCTCTCGGTGGAACCTAAGGGCATGAGCGTAAAAAATGTCGACCAAGGTCGGCACATCGAACAGACCGAGTTCCCAGTAGTCGTTCCCGCGCATAACGAAATATTCTCCCCTGGGATAACTCTTCGACGTCCGATCGTAATGGGGGTACAAAAAGCGGTAGGTGGGATCGACCAGGTACCACCTGTTTTCCAGATAAACCTCAATGAAAACATGGCCGGTCGTCATGACTAAATCATTTTTCTTGTAGCTTTGCATCCATGCCACGTTGGCTGTCAACACCACTTGCGCCGGGATGCCGACCGCCCGAAAAAGAGCGACTTGAGCGAGCGCATAATCGGCGCAGCCTCCCAGCGTTTTCTCCTTGAACAGTTCTTCCGCTGTCCGGGACAGCATTGCGCTGTTCAACCCTCGTTCATAGCGGAAGTGGTTCCAGACATAATCCACGGCCTGATACAGACGCTCTCGCCGGTTGCGTCCGGCGATCCGGTTTGCAGCATCGGCAATAGTCGGACCTGGTCGAGTCTGTTTTCCTGCAAGCAGCCAAACGGATGCTTCTGCGGGGATGGGGCTATCGGTATATTGGTTGAACTCGGCCGCTTCGAGTGGTTTGTTCGCTCCTGTTGTTCCTGCGCAAGACGATAGTGTCAGCAGAGAAAGAGAACAAGCGATGGAAACAAGCAGGCGTAAAAAATTCATCCCAATCAGGCGCCCCGCTACATCACCGGCGAAAAACATGTCCTTCGAATTAATCAAATTCAGGTGGCATTCCCAAAACAGCCAACGCGCCTAGGTTGGGACCAATCGATTCGACCAGCCCAGCCGCCGTTTCGCAGGGGACGGGGTATGCGCCCGATGCCGCATCGATTCCGCTGCTCCTGCCGGCAACCATACACGGTGTGATCGCTGCCTTGTCCACTTCGATTGTGGTCTCTGCGGTGGTCACGAAGGCAGACCCTTGCCCGGTGGTCGCCACGCCGAAGTCGGAACCGCGAACGCCGGCCACCGCTGTAGGGGTTTGTATCCAGTAGTTCGGTTCGCCTTCAATCTTGGCGACAATGCTTCTGATTCGGCCGAACAGAAGGCGAAGCGTGGAAAACCGGGTCTTCGTGTCGGGATCGTAGACCGATTCGTCGATGATCAGCTTCGAATAGGGTGCAATAGCGAGGACGCTCTTGTCATCCATAATCAGATTGACGCGAGTGTCTTGTTCTGTAATTATCGTATCGCCGATAAAAATAGAGAAGTCTTTCTTGAGCGGGTAGGCCACCGATTCCCCGTGATGAATCACGACCGGATTACCCTCCCGCAACTGCACTTTGCCGATCTGGACGCCTGCCCCGGGTGCGAACTCGGACTGCACGGAGATTTCCGCCGGCAGCAACGATTGGGCCGGCCGGGTTTCGCTCCCGAGTAGATCTATGATTTCGTCTTTTTGGCGCTCTTCCGCTTCAGCACGCGGAATCGCAGCGAGTCCTAGTACTCCTAGTAGGAGTAGGACACTCAACCACAACCGGCTTCTGCTTCTATTCGTAAACGGAGTCATCATTTGGTGATTGCCTCGTGCTGTCCTGTTCGTATTATTGTACAACAAATTGGTGTTCGTCCTTCGTGGCTGTTGGCCGGTGGTCCCTGATATTGGAGGGCGTGCGTTTGCCCCCTTATACAATAGCTTAGACGATCCACGATGGGTATGCTTGTCGATGTCCAAATTCGGTTGTCGCGTGCATAGGTAATTTCTTCCCCCCCGTGAAACGATGGCGTGTTCGTTCGACGACGTTTGCGCCGTGCGGGGCCGCCACGACTGCCATACGCATCTGTTCAGGTGAGGATGATGAAAAGGGTTCGTATAATCTTGATTGCCTTGTTTTTTCTTGGAATTTCCGCCTGTATCTTCCTGAAAGAGGACGCGCGCCTCGTCAATCAAGGCTACAACAGCCTCGTCAACGGGAATGTGGGTGAGGCCGAGCAGCAGTTCAAGGCGGCGTTCGAGGTGAATCCGGATAATCCCTACGCCATGCTCAACCTCGGCGTGATCTACGCGCGCACCGGAAGGGAGGAGCTGGCTCGGGCAATGTATCGGAAGGTCATTGAAAATGATGCCTCCGATTCGACTTATCCCGCTCGCGTTGGAGAGGATGACATGAAGGGGGAAACCCTGAAAAAGATTGCCGAGAGCAACCTTGGTCGATTGAATTGACGCTTTACGGGTTTTCCCCACGAGTACGCGAACCTTTGCCTGTCAGCGACCGAAGACGCGTTTCAAAGCCCAGGGCGACATAACGTTCGTAATGATGACCATCATCACGATGACCGAGAAGAGCGAATCGCTCACGATACCCAACACCTTGCCGACACTGATGAAAATGAGGACTGCTTCGCCTCTGGGGACCAGCCCCAACCCTACGATGCGGGGATCGAACGTGCGGCGCGCAACGAATCCTGCGGCCATCTTGCCCAGGACGGCTGCTGCCGCCAACAAGGTTGTCAGCCAGATGATTTCCGGATCGAGGAACAGCATGAGATTGACCTGCATGCCGACGAAGACAAAGAAGATTGGTGCGAAGATTTTTTCCAAAGGTGTGATCAGTTGCTTGATCATCTCTTTTGAGTTGCGTTGTCCGGTGAGTATCAAGCCTGCAATGAAAGCGCCGGCAATCGCACCCAGGTTAGCGAGATCGGACAGCCAGCTTATCAAGAACACGATGGCCACAGGAATGAGTAATTTGACATGAGGCTCATCGGCCTGCTCGAATGCCGGCAGCCGTTTGAACAACTGCATCACGAAGAGGGCAGTGGCGGCTAGAAACAGCACGGCTGAAACGATCAAGCCGAGAATCTCGGATGCTTCGGTTTTGTTGTCGAGAGCGACAGCAGCCATGATGGCCAGGAGGAAGACACCGATGACATCATCGATAAAGGCTGCGTCGAGAGCGAGTCGGGCTTCGGCGCTGTGCTGTCTGTTCAGGTTCGAAAACATTTGTGTGCTGATCGACGCGCTGGTCGTACACAATGCGGCAGCAACAAATATGTGAACGGATGTGGACGATTCGGACAGCAGCCAGCTGCTTACCAGGAGCCCCAGCAGGAAAGGCGCGGCGGCCCCGGCCAACGACACCAGAAAAGCGATGGGCTCCGCTTTGACGAGCTCTTTCACCCGCGTCTCGAGTCCGAGCTTGAACAGCAACAGAACGACGCCGAGGTTGGAGAAGAGCCAGAGGGCAATCCCCATTAGCACCAACTCCGGCGATTCGCCTTGGGAAAGGGCGCGCACAAGTTCACCACCTACCTGCCCTTCGCCCAATTCCGCCGGCGTAAAGATTCGGCCGGCAGCCTCCGCCACCGACACGTTCGAATTCCAGACGATCTTGAACAGTTCGCCCGCGTCGCCGATATGCATGATCAGGAAAAACAGGGAGGACCAGTTGAGCCAGTACAGAAGATTGCCGATCGCTACGCCGATGGCCAATTCAGCCAAAACCACGGGAAGCCGGTAGCGTCGCGACAGGGTGTGCGCAATCAGCGCGACGATCACGATCAGGCCGAGTTCCAGCAAAATGAAGGAAAAAGGATTGATCGCCGCAGACTGGTTGGAAACGGGTTCTGCGGCTTCCGCCGACCATGCCGGGGAGAGGTCGATGCCAAAAAGGAACACCAGCGCACCGGCGAACATGAACAGTGGGGAAAAGGCACGAAACAGGGGCATGATCATTTTATCCGATCGGTTCGGTAAAAGGGGTATCGGGCACTTGTTGGGAACCCGCGCGCGGGCAATCAGCCGTATTCACACGATTGAGAAAGTGCGATTCGGTTATCGGCGCTGGAAAATCGTCGGTGCTTTAGGCTGAGCCTTTTGTTGGAGGCAGTGATAGGCAGCATTTTCGAACCGGATCTGCAGTGATTGCGTATTCTTGTGCTCTTTCAAGAACTTCTGCGCCTCTTTTGCCGTCAAGTCCTTCATCATATATCCGGCGATGCACATGCAGGGCTCGGCGAAGCGTGCTCTGTCGGCCTCTTTGCCGGCTGATCGGGCGATTTCTCTTTCGATGCACTGTTCGGCAAAATCGTGCTCGAACTTGTGCTTTTCCAGATCGCTCACTTCGCGGCCGTGGGCATGGTCGAATTGCGTTTGAGCGGCTGTCGGTCGCTTGTTGCCACCCTTTTGATCACTGTCCGAACAGGACGCCGACAAAACCGCAAAGACGACAAACAGTCCCGCCAAACCCGATAATCTCAATGTGCCGTTGAATGTTCTCATCAGTTCGATTCTATAAAGTTGAAGTTCCTGGGTGAAGGTTGGGCGCTCTGACGCGGCGCGTAGGGGGCGTTTGTTGCGCAGTGGATGACACGATTGCGGCTATCTCTATTTGCATGGGGCTTCAGAATCTCAATGGTGCTTCGCCATTGGCCATGGCGACATAGCTGCCCCACTTCAGTAGATTCTTGTTGCAGTCATCCCGGTCGATCAGCACTTCGATCAAACATAACCCATCGAAAGCCTGTGCTTGTGCGATGGCTTCCTTTATTTCGCCCGCAGTACGAACCTTCAAGGCAAGGCACCGGGTACTACAGTCGCTGTTGAAGATCTCGATGAGTCCTGAATAATTCCAATTATTGATGACATTGTAGGGGCCATCGTGAATTTCCACTTCGATAGTATACCCGCCATTATTGAACAGGAAAATGATCGGATTGAGCCTGTAGCGAATCATTGTTGAAATTTCCTGCGCTGTCATCTGAAAAGAGCCGTCACCGATCAGAGCAATGGCGCGCCGCCGTCCAGCTACAGCGGTTTGGTAGCCCAGCGTCGCTCCAACGGACCAGCCGATCGAGCCATATTGCATCTGAATTTCGAACCGACACCCTTTCGGTAGTTTCATGTGCATGCCGTTGAACCAGGAATCGCCTGTTTCGGTAATCAATGAACTGTTTTGATCCAGCATCCCTTCAATTTGCGAAAACAGATAGCGGGTCGTGATTTCAGAGCTGCTGTCCGGCTCCGCCGGTGGTGGTGCTTCCCCCCGAATGCGGTTGTAGGCAATCAGGGAAGCGCCATTTCTGATGACTTTTTCTGCAAGAGCGGTCAAAAAGTCGCTCAGTTGCACCTGGTTGTAAATTGCCTCTGCAATCATGACGGATTGCGGATGGACCGAAATCAGGTTGTGCGGTTTCAAAAGCAGATTGTAGCCGACGGTGGTGTAGTCGGTGAATATCGGGCCTGCGAAAATGTAGGCATCGGATGATTCAACGATCTCGCCGCAGCCCGGTGAGCTGACGGATCCCCAGTAGGTTCCCATGTACTGTGCATGTGTTTCGTCCACAAAGCCTTTGGCGCTTGGCATATTGGCCATCGCGTAGCCGCTGGCATCGACCAGCTTCTGAAAACTTTCTATGCTATTCCAGGCCCGAATTTTCGGGCCAGCTACGATCACCGGTTTGACCGCCTTGCCGAGTAGTTCCAGCGCATGGGAGACAGCACGGTCCAATGCCTGCGGGCAGGTTTCAAACTTCGGAACGACCAGTGGGCAGGTGGGTGCCGTGATCGGCAGTCCGGCGATGTTGCAGGCGATTTCAATATATACGGGCTTCTTGTGCAGCAAGGCCTGTCCCATTGCATGATCGATCTGCCCGGCCGCTTCATCCTGCCTCCTGACGGTGACCGCCTCGACGGTCACCTTGGCGAACATTTCTCTGACATAATCGAAATCGATCGTTCCGAGCGTATGATGCAGCAAATGATGTTTTGCCGCTGCATTCGTGTTGGGTGCGCCGGAAACGAAAACAACCGGCAGTTCCTCCGCGTAGGCACCCGCCGCAGCATTGAGGATGCTGAGGCCGCCGACGCTATAGGTGACAAATACAGCCGCCAATCCTTTGGCTCTGGCATAGCCGTCAGCCGCATAGCCTGCGTTGAGTTCGTTGCAGCAATACAGTTGCTTCATGTTGGAGAATTCGAGAAGCTCGTCGAGCAGGGTCAGGTTGTAATCGCCTGGAATCGCGAAATATTCTTTGATCCCAAGTTCCTGCAAGCGCGTAGCGATGTATCCTCCAACCGAAATGGTCGTTTCTGCCATTAGGTCTCCTCGGTGCGTTATTGGCTTGATGCCATTTTATGTAACTTCTCAATCATTCCGGGTAGCATGAATTGGTAAGCCACCACAAGGCGTATCCGTTCACTCCCCCTTATCATCAGCCAGCCTCTGTCAATGAAAAAGGGCCGCGAGCGGTCAGTGATCCCACAAGTTCCCTCTTCCTCAGGGAGAGGGGATCAGAATGATTGCGTGATAAGGGACATCATCTTCGATTAAAATCACTAGGAGGCTGTCGGACTGTGAAAATACACATCTTTAACACATTGAAATAACGGCATATTACTTATTGCTGTTTGCGATTCATTAAAGTGAATATATTTTAATATCAATTGGTTAAAAATTCCAGTTGCTTTGAGTCCGACGGCCTCCTAGGCAGGAACAGTTACCCAAGACATGCTCCCGAAACTCGATATACAGACCTCTCCAGGAACTTCAGTTTAGCCGAATCGGGCGGTATAATGTGTTCAAGGCGGCGGAACTGCTGGAAATCACCCGGCCGACGTTGTATTCGCTGCCCAATAAGCTTGATCTGGATGTGTGATGGAGATCATCGAACTATAGGCAACGATTCTTGATCCTTAAAAAAGGGCGGATGGCATCAAACAGCAGTTCGGAAGGATGGTGTACTGTGGATGACCAGCGCAGAATTTTGTTGAACTGAGCACAGCTTTCGATCAGAAACCGGCCGCACTCCAGCGGCTTGCCGTCAGGCCGGTAAAATCCGGGCATGGTCGTACAGGCCCCCGTGTAACCGGCTTGTTCCACGCACTCTAGAACGCGCCGGTCGTAGCGGCCTTTGGGGTAGCAGAACGATGAGATTTCAACGTCCAACTCGTCTTCGAGCTGTTTTTTCGAATCGACAATTTCGGAGTGCAGGGCGGTACGGGGAATTTTGTTGAGCTTGGGGTGAGTCATGCTGTGGCAGCCGATTTCCATACCGCTTCGTATGAGCTCGCGTCGGTGGTGCGGCTGCATGCTCGGGAAGGGAATGGAAAAGTCGCTGCGTTTTTCGTCGCTCCATTGGCGGGTCTTCGGATTGACCCATCGAGTGATGTCGTCGAAGCCCGGTATTACGAAAAAAGTGGCTTTGGCGCCGTAGTCCTGAAGAACCGGAAGCGCATTGTCAAAATTATCCAGCAGGCCGTCGTCGAACGTGAGTACGACATACCTTTTTTGGTCGGAGCTAGGGATCTGTCGCAGTTCTGAAAATGTGATGGTGTGAAAGCCCAGTTCTTTGATCAGATTCAGGTGTTCCCGGAATCGATCGACAGCCAGGGTTTCCGGTTCCAGGTTTCCGATGGAGTGGTAGTAGAAAACTGGTACCTTGATCATGCGACTGCTCGGTTCTGGTTTATGTTCCGGCCTGGTCAACGGCTGGGGCTGCAGGGCTCAAGTGGCTCTTCTTGAAGCGATTGTCGACAGCGTCTGGGATTGGCCGGTGTGCTCCTTGATGAACTGTTTCATCATCGTGAATGCTTCGTCATCGCTGTACTGCTGCGGCGGATGTTTGCAGAAATAGGCCGACGGGGCCTACCAAGACGCCTCTCCAACCCTCTTCCAGCGCAAGCTTGGCACACCGAATGGCATCGATTGCAACCCCGGCTGATCGGACAGTACGAAGCTGTGACCCGGGTCATAATCGTTCATATGCGTGGAATAGCCGTCGAGCACGCGTCCCCTGTGGACGGTGACGCCGGACGGGGGTATATTTTCGCAGAAAATCGGCGTGCAGTCGGGGTTTGCGAAAATGGCTTCTGAAACGTCCTTGCTGACTTTTCGTGCGTCGATGTCGGAGGGCGTGTACCCGTTGAGGCGCCAATGCTTGAGACCGATTGCCTGGTCGGGGGTCTTGTCATGATAGTGATGGATGCCTTGGATCAGGGCGCTTGCGCAGTCGCCCGCTCCTATGATGGCTATTCTTTTTTTTCTCATGAACGGATGCTCTTTTTCGTTTGGGCGGAATGTTCCCGCATAACCTTGGCCCGATGAGGATAGAAAATTCAACGGATTTTTTCAACTTGTTTGGTGTCCGGAGCGCAATCCGGCAAGTGGTTTGTTGCCGCCCACCGCCGGCGCGACGGGCGTCCAGCGGCGGTGATTTGCCGTTGTTCAGGTTTTTCCTTTGTGGCAACCGGCTATAATGTTCGCCGGTTCATCGACAAACGGTGGAACAATGCCCATACAGATCGATTCTGCGCTGAAGATGCGCATTTTTCTTGTCAGGATCTTCGACCGGCTGTGCCGCTTGCCCAAGTGGCGAAAGCTCGACAAAGTGCTCACCCGGGCGGCGGAAAGTTCAAATGGCTTCTTTTTCGTGCAGATCGGAGCGAATGACGGTGTGATATACGACCCGATTCATAAGTATGTCAACTGCTATCGCTGGGATGGCCTATTGGTCGAGCCGGTCCGTTGTTATTTTGAAAAGTTGAAGGCGAACTACCGGAACAATCCGCAACTCGTTTTTGAAAATGCGGCTTTGTCCGATAAACAAGAGACAAGAAACTTTTACCGGATCCAGGAAGGGCTGGACTTTTTACCCGCCTGGTGTCAGGGGCTCGGTACGTTTCATTTGGATGTCCTGTTGACCCACAGGTGGGCGATTCCAAACATAGAGGATTATGTCGTGACGGAACAGGTCAGCTGTCTGACATTGGCATCGCTGCTGCACAGGCATTCCGTGAACAAAATCGATTTATTGGTCATCGATACCGAAGGGCATGATTACCACATCATCAAGCAGATCGACTTCGAAGCATTGAAGCCAAAGATTCTTTTGTTCGAGCATCAATATCTGAGTGTGCAGCGAAAAGTGGATTGCGAGCGCCTGCTGCAGGAACAGCATTACACAGTGTCGAAGCACATGGGGAATACCCTGGCTTATCTGAGGCCAGACCTCGGCTTGTGAATGACGTCTGAGCACGAAAGCCTAATCATGAAGATCCCATATGAACCCCAGCCGTGCCATGGGCCATAATACCAGCCAATAGGGCAGGTCCGGGCCGGGACGCCTGGCTTTGTTCGGGTGAATATGGTGGTCCTTGTGATCGTGCTCGCCCAGTAAGTAGGCGGATAGTTGGTTGTATTTTCTGGCGCAGCACCCTTCTTCATCGGGCTCCCCACCATGAGAGAGGCTATTGAAAAACAGGGTGCCGATCGGCGACAAGGCGGCTGGAGCCAGAGAAGCGAGAGTGGCGAAGGCCAACGAGTCGGAGACCAGCCAGAACAGCGCCCATTCCAGCCATGGCGCCAGAAAGCACCACTTGTCCATCCATCGAATTTCCGGATACTTTAGTTTGATGGTTCGGTGCGCGTGTTTGGGGTCGTAGCCCCAGCCGAGCCATGAGTACAAGAACGAGTGCGAAATTGGCGAATGCGGATCCTTGTCGTCGTCGCAGTGGCTGTGGTGGTATCGGTGGTTTCCCGCCCACCAGGTCATCGCGCCCTGATTGGATGCAGCACAGCAATAGGCAATGAAAAATTCGTACCAGCGTTTGGCTTTGTAGGCGGCGTGTGAATAATATCGATGAAACCCCAGCGTCATGCCGAGAGCGGAGTGTCGGGCGATTTGCACGATGATCAGCACCCAAATCAGCGGCTGGAGTATGAGGGATTGTGCTTTCTGGAAGTCGAGTCCGATGAAAATCGCTGAATAGAGCAGGAGCGCGTAGCAGGCAAACACCCGGTGCAATGTCCAAAATAACATTTGAAACCCCCTAACAAAATAATGAGATTATAGTGAAGTTCAGCAACACTTTTCAACCGATGGAAAATCGATAATTGTTATAATACTGTTCCGTTTCCTGCGTGTTCGGTGTTAAGGGAGGCTGTTCTTGTAATCGATCAGGACTTCGTGCACAGTGGTCGGTCTTCGTGTCATCGATGGTTCACAGTTTGATCGCGTTGTCTAAAAAAGTGGCGCGTCAGTGTGCGTCGCCGAGGCTCGATTGGAAGGCCGGACTGGAAAACGAACGGAATTTTAGGTAAATTTGGCCTTCGATAAAAAAACAATAACGTTTTTATGCCTTTTGCTGTCGATGTCCCGTGGAGGCTGTTTTCGTGCCGGGGCTGCGCGGCAGTGTGCGGTTGGTTCTGCTGCTGTACGGGCCTCGACCGGGAAGCTGTCCGGGAATGGCCTGATTGGCCGATCGGGAGCGGATCTCCAACGATCGACCCATCATGATCAACGAGCAGACAATAATTTTAATAATGAAACTGACGCAGAGAAGGTAACACGCGGTATGAATATTCTGATGCTGACCAACACCTTCATGCCATACGTGGGAGGGGTCGCCCGCAGTGTGCAGAGCTTTGCCGACGAATATCGGCGGCAGGGGCACCGGGTACTCGTCGCGGCGCCTTTGTACAAGGATACTCCGCGCAGTGAGGCCGATGTCATTCGGTTTCCGGCAATTCAGCATTTCAACGGCAGCGAATTTTCTTTGCCGATGCCCGTGCCGGGACGATTGGGTGAGGCATTGAGACGCTTTCAGCCCGATGTGGTGCATGCCCACCACCCGTTTGCCTTGGGCGGTACCGCATTACGGGTGGCGGCGGCGTGGCAGATCCCCCTGATCTTCACGCACCACACCATGTATGAGAAATACACGCATTATATTCCGGGAGATTCGTTGCGGCTCAAGCGTTATGTGATGAGTCTGGTGACTGGTTACTGCAACTTCTGTGACGCCGTGATTGCGCCGAGCGAAACCGTCGCTGCCCTGTTGCGGAAAAGAGGCGTCAGGACCGATACAACCGTCATTCCCACCGGTGTGGAGACCGAAAAGTTTATCGCTGGTGACGGGAAGGCTTTTCGGAAGGTGTGGCGCATTCCGACCGATGCTTTTGTTGTCGGGCATGTCGGCAGAATGGCCACCGAAAAAAACCTGGAATTTTTGGCAAAGGCTTCGATTGAATTTCTGCAGCGGCACGAACAGGCGTACTTTCTTCTGGTCGGCTCCGGTCCGATGCAGAAAGAGATTCAGGCGTTGTTCGAAGCGCGGGGATTGAGTCGCCGTCTGCGTTCGGCCGGACTGCTGCAGAACAGAGAATTGGCCGGCGCTTACAAGGCGATGGATGTATTCGCGTTTACCTCGCATACCGAAACGCAGGGCATGGTGCTTGCCGAAGCCATGGCGGGGGGTGTGCCGGTCGTCTCCGTCGATGCTTCCGGCGTGCGGGAAGTCGTGAGTGACGGTTACAACGGAAGGTTGCTGCCGTATGATGATGCAGCGCTTTTTGCCGACGCGCTGCTGTGGATTTCGCAGCTTGATGCCGCTGAAAAAAGGCGTATTGTCGGTCAGGCGCGTTTGACGGCCGCTGCGTTTGATATCAGCCATACCGCGGCTAAGGCTGTCAAACTCTATGGTGAGATGATCGAGCAGGCCGATATGAAAAAACGCTCGAATAGCAAGCCGTGGGCCGGAGCGCGCCGGGGGCTCCAGTCGGAATGGCGCATTGTCAGCAACATTGCAAAAGCGGCGGGGACGCTCTGCCTGCCGTTGCGCGGCGAGCACGACATTTCGATGAGGCTGAGTGTCCATACCGCATACGGTGAGGAGTGATGGCAGCCTGCCGGCTGAAAGAAGGCCCGCTTGAGCAGAGCGGCGATGCCCGACTGAAAACTCCGCGCCGCGCGCGGATAATGGGGTGGCTGTGGGCGAGCGTGCTGCGCCTTCTTTGCGCGACCTGGAGAAAACGCTGCGAAGGGTTCGAGGCGATTGATCGCGAGCGGGCGCAAGGGGCGAAAATGATGCTTTGCTTCTGGCATGGCAAATACCTCCCGGTCTTTGCGTTGTGCCGGTGGTTATGGATCGAGCAGCGGGGCGAGTCGGCCTGCGTCTTTACCAGCCGGTCCGCCCGCGGGCAGGTGATTTCGGAGATTTGCCGCCATTTCGGCCTGGATTGCGTTCAAATTCCCGACATGGGGCGAAAACAGTCCTATCAGCTTATGCGGGACGCCCTGGCCGAACATACGGCCGGCGTCATAGCGGTGGATGGTCCGCTGGGCCCTTGCCGGCAGGTGAAGCAGGGTGCGATTCGATTGGCGGCGGAGTTGGACTATTCTCTGGTTCCCGCATCGACCAGCGCGCAGCGGAAATGGGTAATGGCGCAGCGCTGGGATCGGATGGAGGTACCTCTTTTTTTTAGTCGGGTCGGCTTGTCGATGGGGCAGCCGATTCCGGTGCCCCCGGACGTTCGGAAGGACCAGATTCGCGCCTTGATGGATGAGCTCTATAACAGGTTGGAAGCGCTGGAGCGCCGGGCTCGGGCATTGGTCGATACTGGGGCAGCCGCCGATTAGCGACGGTGCGGAAAAGCATAAAAGTGTCTTCTACCCTCTGTATTCTGTCTCCTGTCTTCGGCTTCCTGAAAGCGCAACCGTTTCGCGTTCCGTCCCAGGAGCGGAGGCTGATGGGCGATGCTGGAGCTGCCTGCTTCGCGCGCCATAACGGATCTGCAGGTAAATGGCCAAGCTCAAAATTGCTGCGAAAAAGCAAAATACGGACGGATAGGTGGCGAGATACAATTGCTTGGCTACGTTGTAGCTGATGACCAGGCCAACGCCGAAAAGGTTGATGATCCTATGGCTGGAGAGCAGTGTGGCCACGATAATGGAAAAGCCGTATAGCCATTGGCTCAAGACCCACGGTGAAAAATAAAAGTCATAATGAATGCTTTGGTTGATGAACTTGGCGGTGACTGGTCCCTGGAGGATATGGAAAAGAAAGAATATACTGACTCCGATGCCGATAATTCGGCAAATCACGAGTAGTTTTTTCCGCGCCGGCCCTGTTTCCACTCGATAAACGGCATATGGTACCAGCGTGGGCCACAGACTGTAAGCGACTAGAGGAAAGGCATGCGCCAGCAGTGAAACCAGCCAGGGCGGGCTGACGTAGTCATGGGTGAGCCATAAACAACCCTCGATGAACTGGTGAAAGGCAAAGAAGAACGGTATCATCGCCAATGGGAGCTCATTGCGCTGTTTGACCTGTTTGAGTGTTGCAGCGCCGCCGGCGGTCAGAATTGCGCTCGAAATAAAACTGGCTTCGGCTGAAAAGCACATCGTTAATCTTCCCAGATTTTTTCACCGGTGATGGCGCGGCAGACTTCCACGCCCGAGCGGAACGCGTCTTCATGAAAGCCGTATTTGAAGTACGAACCACAAAAATAGATCCGTCCGTTTTCATTCAGCCTGTGCAGCTTGGGTTGGGCTTCAATGGCGTGACGGTCGAAAATAGGGTGTTCGTACTCGTAGGTGCGCAGGATTTTCGCCGGGTCGACCCAGCCTCTGTCATTGACGGTGACAAAATAGTCTTTCTTCTCCGACACCTTCTGCAGTTTGTTCATATAGTAGCTGAAGGAGGATTTGATGGTCCCGCTGGCGTCTTTGTCAACCAGATAATTCCAACCGGCCCATAAGCTTCGCTTTTTTGGCATGATGCTCGAGTCGGTATGAAGAATGACGGTTGACGTGCTGTACCGGAACTGACCGAGCAGTTCCTGTTCCTGGGCGGTTGGCTCCGCCAGAATGCGCAGCGCCTGGTCTGCGTGGCAGGCGACGATGACATGGTCAAATGCGCCCGTTTGGCCTGTGTTGTCAGTGACTTCGACTTGATCGCCTTTCCTCGTGATCTGTGTTGCTGCACAGCCGGTACGGATCTTCTCCTTGAAGGGCGCAATCAACTTATCCCGGTATGACCGGCTGCCTTTGGCGACGGTGCTCCACCGTTTACGCCCAAAAATACCCTGGAATGCGCCGTGGTTGTCGAGAAACTCGATCATCGTCAGTGCCGGGTAATCGAGCATGTCCCGGTCGGGGATGGACCACACCACCGCGATGATGGGGATCAGGTAATTATTGAGGAAATCGTCACTGTAGCCCTTCTCTTTCACATATTCCGCGATGCTGTAGTTGTGATATTTTTCTTCCTGGTAGATTTCCGTGGCCTCTTTATAGAAGCGGCCGGTTTCGCTCAGCATTTTTCGGAACCGCCGGTCGAGCAGGTTTTTAAGGTTGGTCGGCAGGTAGGTCATCCCCTTGGTGTTATACTCCCAGCCGGCCGGGATGATCTTGAAGCTGAAACTCATCGGGGAGCGGATGGTTGCTACCTCCAACTCCTTGAGCAGGCGGTTGAACAGGGGGTAGTTGTCGTCATTGAAAATGACGAAGGCGGTGTCGCTGTACACCGTTTCGTCGCCATCCTGAATGGTTGCGGTGTTTGCGTGGCCGCCGATGCAATCGTTCTGCTCGTAGAAGGTCAGGTCGAATTTGTCATGCAGGAAATGGCCGCAGGCCATGCCTGCGGCGCCTGTGCCGATGACGGCAAGAGATGGTTGCTTCATGGTTTTTTTGTTTTTATCCTCATCATTATAATGTGCGATGTGCGATGTGCGGGCGTCTTTCGACCA
>Ga0209633_10001398_pt1 | contig 24905 bp, 22 predicted proteins | sample Cruoilmetagenom1_FD_187290 | JGI IMG/M metagenome (GOLD analysis project Ga0209633, IMG submission 187290) | Oil polluted marine microbial communities from Coal Oil Point, Santa Barbara, California, USA - Sample 1 (SPAdes) (version 2) | ecosystem: Environmental > Aquatic > Marine > Oil seeps ...
CATTCATAATTCCTGATAAAAACCTCTTAGTTCTGATATTTTACGTTGCGGCGGTAAACAAATACCAATGCAACATACCACCCCCAAAAGGATTTTTTACTACTCTACTATTCAATTATCAAAGATCAGGTAATTCAATTAAGAATTACGAATTAGAAATGAGTGGTAATTAAACCCCTCATTGCTAATCTCTAATTCCAAATTTGTCATTCGTAATTTTTAATTCATAATTACTGGTGGGCCTAGGTGGACTTGAACCACCGACCTCACGCTTATCAGGCGTGCGCTCTAACCAGCTGAGCTATAGGCCCATACAGATGACAAAAAAAGAAGCCTTCTGCGGTTCTCCCCCTATAAAAGGATCTTAGCAATCCTTGAAAACTGAATAACAACTAAGCAAACGGGGTTAATCCCCATATCAGAAGACAGATGACAGAGGACTAAAGACAGATAAATTCCGCCTTTGCCACTGATTCAAAATTGTCTAACTGATTCTCTTCCTTAAAAAGGAGGTGATCCAGCCCCAGGTTCCCCTAGGGCTACCTTGTTACGACTTCACCCCAGTTACCAATCATACCTTGGCAGCCTGCGTCTATAAATAGTTCGCTCAACTGCTTCTGGTACAACCAACTCCCGTGGTGTGACGGGCGGTGTGTACAAGGCCCGGGAACGTATTCACCGTAGCATGCTGATCTACGATTACTAGCGATTCCAACTTCATGGAGTCGAGTTGCAGACTCCAATCCGGACTGAGACATAGTTTATGGGATTCGCTTCACCTTGCGATGTCGCTGCCCTTTGTCTATGCCATTGTAGTACGTGTGTAGCCCTGGTCATAAAGGCCATGAGGACTTGACGTCATCCCCACCTTCCTCCGGTTTGACACCGGCAGTCTCTTTAGAGTGCCCAACTTAATGATGGCAACTAAAGACAAGGGTTGCGCTCGTTGCGGGACTTAACCCAACATCTCACGACACGAGCTGACGACAGCCATGCAGCACCTGTCACCGGGTTCCTCAAGAGGCACGCTTCAGTTTCCTGAAGCTTCCCGGGATGTCAAGACCAGGTAAGGTTCTGCGCGTTGCGTCGAATTAAACCACATACTCCACCGCTTGTGCGGGCCCCCGTCAATTCCTTTGAGTTTTAATCTTGCGACCGTACTCCCCAGGCGGTCAACTTAATGCGTTAGCTGCGGCAATGAGATGATTAACCATCCCAACACCTAGTTGACATCGTTTACGGCGTGGACTACCAGGGTATCTAATCCTGTTCGCTCCCCACGCTTTCGCACCTCAGTGTCAGTATCTGGCCAGGTAGTCGCCTTCGCCACCGGTATTCCTCCCGATATCTACGAATTTCACCTCTACACCGGGAATTCCACTACCCCCTCCAGTACTCAAGTCTGCCAGTTTCAAATGCACTTCCACGGTTGAGCCGTGGACTTTCACATCTGACATAACAGACCACCTACGCGCGCTTTACGCCCAGTAATTCCGAACAACGCTTGCACCCTCCGTATTACCGCGGCTGCTGGCACGGAGTTAGCCGGTGCTTCCTTTGATGGTACCGTCAAGCATACATAGTATTAATACATATACATTTCTTTCCATCTGACAGGATTTTACGACCCGAAGGCCTTCATCATCCACGCGGCGTCGCTGCGTCAGGGTTGCCCCCATTGCGCAATATTCCTCACTGCTGCCTCCCGTAGGAGTCTGGTCCGTGTTCCAGTTCCAGTGTGGCGGATCATCCTCTCAGACCCGCTAACCATCGTTGCCTTGGTAGGCCATTACCCTACCAACTAGCTAATGGTACGCAAACTCCTCCCCGCACAGTAGCTTATATCAGAGGCCACCTTTCTTCTCTCTATCTCGCGATAAAAAGAACGTATCCGGTATTAGCACACCTTTCGGTGGGTTATCCCGGATGCAGGGGTAGATTATTTACGCGTTACTCACCCGTGCGCCACTCTACTCATCTTCCGAAGAAAACTTTCGCGTTCGACTTGCATGTGTTAAGCACGCCGCCAGCGTTCGTTCTGAGCCAGGATCAAACTCTCCAGTTTGATATCCTAGACTGCCCCTAGAGGCAGTTACTTATATAGTGCTTATATACAAGAGCTCGTTTTTTTAGAATTACGAAAACTTGCTCATTGTGGCTCTTTGTCTTCAGATATAAATCCAAATAAAAAGATCCACGTTGGGCCCGTTTGCTGTTTGTGTTGTTATTCAGTTTTCAAGGATCGTCTGCGATTTACCAACAGGTAAATCGTGCGGTACGAATTCCGCAACGAGGCTAACAATCTAATCTCAGATTATCGTATTGTCAATCAAATTGTTTACCGTTTTCTCTCTTTTATTCAGGAGTTTCCATCACCAGTGTGCCGAGATATCCTTAACATCACACCGGCAAAAGATCGCGGCAAACTACTTGATTGGGAGGGTGGCGTCAAGGAGAAAATGAATCTATTTTTACCACTGTTCATCAAGGCATCGGCTGACCTTGTAATCCTGATAGTATCAATGGTAAACTGTCTTTGGTATAGACTATGTATTACATTCTTTATTTTGATAACTGACATATGTGATGAACTCGTAAAAAGGTCACTCGAAGTCTACGCTTATCGGAAGTTCCAAATGGCTTAGTCCGATAAGCGTAGACTTCGAGAAGTTTGATATACAGGTAGGGTAAGCGTAGACTCCGGGCGTAGTGCTTTTCTCAGGCCCTGAACAATACATTTGGTATGTTGAGGGCCTGAGAAAAACCTGCAACGAAGGAGATCGGACTTTTTTACGACGCCATCATATGTACGCTCTATTATTTTTTCCAATAACAGGTAGCTTTTAATAACTGACGAAGAGTTTTGACCTCGTCAGAATGACTATTTTATGAAGATACTGACAATATTCGGTACTCGACCAGAAGCTGTAAAAATGGGTATTCTGGTAAAAAAGTTACAGGACACTTCTGGTTTGGAATCCCGTCTCTGTATAACAGCGCAACACCGTGAGATGCTCGATCAGGTTCTTGAATTGTTTCAACTATCGCCGGATTATGATCTTGATATTATGCAATCCCGTCAGGATCTCACCGATATCAGCTGTAATGTGCTCCAGGGGTTGCGTGAAGTTTTGAACGATTTTCGGCCGGATCGTCTTCTTGTGCATGGCGATACCACTACGACTCTTTTCGCTTCCCTTGCCGGATATTATTGTCGCATCCCGGTTGGTCATATTGAGGCCGGCCTGAGGACGGGAAATATTTATTCTCCATGGCCGGAAGAGATCAATCGCAAACTTACCGGGTCTCTTGCTGACAGACATTACGCCCCTACAGTTTTGGCTAAAGAAAACTTGTTGCGCGAGGGTGTCGACGAAAAAACCATTCTGGTTACAGGTAATACGGTCATAGATAGTCTTCTCTGGGTCAGCGGAAGAATAGATGAGAGTGCCAAGTACCAAAAGATGTACCAGCGTGTTTTTTCTTTTCTACAAAATGATAAACGGCTTGTGCTCGTCACCGGTCACAGGCGTGAGAGTTTCGGTGAGGGGTTTGAAAATATATGCAGGGCTCTTTTACAGGTTGCTGAGAGGAAGGATGTTCAGATCGTATACCCGGTGCATCTTAACCCAAATGTCCAGGAACCTGTAAATCGGCTTTTGGCACAAAAAGATAACATTCATCTTATCGCACCCCTTGACTATCTGCCCTTTGTGTACTTGATGAAACACTCACATGTCATTATCACTGATTCCGGAGGTATTCAAGAAGAGGCTCCATCACTTGGCATTCCGGTACTGGTAATGCGGGAAACTACGGAACGACCTGAAGCCATAAAGGCTGGGACCGTTAAGCTGGTAGGTAATAATAAGCAGAAGATTGTAGCCGAAACCGAAAGATTACTCGATGATAGTGGTTATCACGAAGAGATGAGCGTTGCCCACAATCCTTATGGAGATGGACTTGCCTGTGATAGAATAGTCGATGATCTTAAAAAATGTTAAAAACATATCGAAGGTAGTATAGGAAAAGAGAAGGTAGTTCCTGTCTGCTGACTGGAGAGTAAGATGGATTATTCAGAGAGTTTACTTGTTCATTTCCGGCGGGTTGAGGCGTTGCGGACAGAGGCGCTTGACTATAAGTCGATTGATTTGTCATCGCGACAGTTATGTGATCTGGAATTGCTCCTGAATCGGGGATTGTTTCCCCTCAGTGGCTATATGGTGCAGGAAGATTACAATTCAGTTGTCGATACGATGCGTTTTGTTGATGGTACTGTCTGGCCCATGCCGATATGTCTGGATGTGGATAAGCAGACAGCGGAAAAAATTGGTGTTGGTGAGCGCCTGGCTCTTAACGATTCTGAAGGGTTTTTACTGGCAATTTTGACTGTTGAAGATATCTGGCAGCCGGATAAGAAAAGAGAGGCAGTCTCTGTTTACGGGACTGATGATCCTGCAGCACACTCCGGTGTTATGCATCTGTATGATCGTGTTGGCAGTTGGTATATCGGTGGAAAACTGGAGGGGGTGAGTTTGCCTATCCATTATGATTTTCAGCACCTCCGATTAAGTCCCTCTGAAACTGTGCGGATATTCACCATGAACGGCTGGCGACGAGTTCTTGGTTTCCACACCGATGAATACCTGCATTGTGCCCATAGAGAGATGGTCATTTCGGCAGCAAGGGAGGTAGGGGCTGCTATATTTTTACAGCCGGTGGCAGATCTCAGCCATCCCGGCAACCTCGATTACTATACTCAAGTTCGTTGTTATCAGGCTTTTACCGAAAAATTTCCACTGAATATGATCCAGATTGGTTTAACACCCTTTGCAGGAAGAAAAGCAGGTCCGAAGGAAGCATTATGGCAGGCTATTATCCGCAAGAATTTTGGCTGCAGCCATTTCATGGTGGCGGAGGATCATGCTGACCCTTTGGCAGGGAGGGAAGGTGAAGACTTGTTTTACTCCCGTGGAGCGGCTCAGAAGATGGTTGCCGATTATGAAGAAGAAACCGGGATAGCTATGGTTCCTCAGCGGGAAATGGGCTATCACCAGGAACTGAAAAAATATGTGGTACTCGAGAAGGTTGGGGACGAAGACGTGGCAATGATTTCGTCCAGAGAACTGCGGCGCAGACTGATAGCAGGTGAAGATGTTCCAACCTGGTTTTCCTACCCTGAAGTTGTTGATCAGCTTCAATGTTCTTTCCCTCCAAAATCAAAACAGGGGTTTACCATTTTTATGACTGGCTTTTCAGGCTCCGGCAAGTCGACCATAGCTAAGGTGTTGCTGGTGAAGTTCATGGAGATGTGTGATCGGCCTGTGACATTGCTTGATGGTGATATTGTTCGGAAAAATCTTTCATCTGAGCTTACTTTTTCTGAAGCAGACAGGAACCTTAATATCACCCGTATAGGGTTTGTTGCCAGTGAAATCACGAAGAATGGGGGGATCGCTCTCTGTGCCCCAATTGCACCCTATGAAGAATCCCGGCAAGCCAATCGTGAATTAATTTCTCGTTATGGTGGCTATATAGAAGTTTTTGTGTCAACACCGTTAGAAGTTTGTGAACAGCGTGACAGAAAAGGTTTATATGCCAAAGCAAGGGCTGGAAAAGTGAAAGGAGTAACCGGGGTCACTGATCCATATATACCTCCGTCCAGTCCGGAATTAACCATAGATACTGACGATATAACGCCTAAGGAGGCTGTGCAGGAGATTTTACTCTATCTTGAGGAACAGGGATATATTGTTTGAAAGCGGGCATGAAAAGTGATGCAAGAGGGGAAACCTTTCTCTAACACCCATGAAATGAATTTCACAACGAAACCTGAAAGTCGGGGTTGGGAAGGGTGCTGCCAAACGTCCTCGCCGGCTGTGGATGGGAGTCTCGCAGATTCCGGGGCGTAGTGTTTTTCTCAGGCCCTCAACAATACATATGGTATGTTGAGGTTCTGAGAAAAACCTGTAACGAAGGGGATCGGACTTTTTACGACGCCATCAAGGTTGATTAATCCCAGTTTGATGGATATTGTTCTGCCGTTAATATTACACTTTATTATAACTGAATTTTGGACTCGAGGATGATATGAATGTAACAGTATTCGGTGTCGGGTATGTTGGTCTTGTACAGGCGGCAGTGCTTGCAGATGTGGGGCACCATGTCTGCTGTGTCGATGTTGATGAAAAGAAGATAGAAGATCTGAAAAGTGGAGTAATTCCAATTTTTGAACCAGGGTTATCTGATCTGGTACTGCAAAACTATGAGAAAAAGCGGCTCGATTTTACCACTGACGCTGGAAAAGGTGTGGATCATGCTCAACTTCAAATCATAGCCGTGGGTACTCCGCCTGATGAAGACGGGAGTGCGGATTTACAGTATGTGCTTGCAGTTGCCGGAAAGATCGCCGAGCTTATGAGCGATGGTAAGATAGTGATTAACAAGTCAACTGTCCCTGTGGGTACCGCAGATAAGGTGAAAGCACATATGAGTAAGATCCTCAAGGGCAGAACCCTTGATGTGCCTCTTTATGTTGTTTCCAACCCGGAATTTTTAAAAGAAGGTTCAGCCCTTGAAGACTGTATGCGGCCGGAGAGGATTATTGTCGGGACCGACAGTGACGAGGTAGAAGAAAAAATACGGGAACTGTATGAACCATTCAGTCGCAGTTTTGATAAAATTATGGTCATGGATGTACGCAGTGCAGAGTTCACCAAATATGCAGCCAACTGCCTGCTTGCCACTAAGATCTCTTTTATGAATGAGATGTCAAACCTGGCGGAAAAACTGGGGGTGGATATCGAGCAGGTTCGCAGAGGGATTGGCTCTGATTCCCGTATCGGCTACCAGTTTATCTATCCTGGCTGTGGTTACGGCGGATCCTGCTTCCCGAAAGATGTGCAGGCGCTGGAAAGATCCGCCAGTGAAGTCGGCTTCGAGGCAAATATACTGAAGGCGGTGGAGAGTGTAAATTATAAGCAGAAAGAGAAACTCTTCAGTCATATTTCCTCTTTTTACAGGGATGGAGTCGCCGGTAAAACTTTTGCTGTTTGGGGCTTGTCTTTTAAACCGAACACAGACGATATGCGCGAAGCTTCAAGCCGGGTACTCCTGGAGGCATTATGGGCGGCCGGTGCCAGGGTACAGGCTTATGACCCCGAGGCAATGGAGGAGGCTCAGCGGATCTATGGAACAAGAGAGGATCTACTGTTGATGGGTACTAAAGAAGCGGCCCTGCATGGCGCCGACGGTCTTGTTATTGTCACCGAATGGAAGAGCTTTCGAGTGCCTGACTTTGGGCAGGTGCAGGCAGAGCTGAAAGATAAGGTGATTTTTGACGGGCGAAATCTGTATGATCCGGTAAGAGTAGAGGCAACAGGCTTAGCTTATTACGGCATTGGCCGGGGACGTTCAATTCTGATATGAAGACTACCATGAAAAAAGCGTTGATTACCGGCATTACCGGACAGGACGGAGCATATCTTGCAGAGTTTCTGCTGAAAAAAGGGTACGAAGTGCATGGTATAAAGAGAAGGGCCTCTCTTTTTAACACGGACAGGATTGATCATCTCTATCAGGACCCACATGTGGGAGAGAGAAATTTTATTCTCCATCATGGCGATTTGACCGACTCTTCCAGTCTGATTCATATCATCGGCAAGGTACAACCGGATGAGATATATAACCTTGCTGCTCAGTCCCATGTAGCTGTTTCTTTTGAGGAACCGGAATATACCGCTAATTCAGATGCATTAGGTACTTTACGTGTACTGGAAGCTATTCGTATCCTTGGTTTAACTGAGAAGGCTAGATTTTATCAGGCCTCCACCTCAGAGTTGTTCGGTAAAGTGCAGGAAACACCCCAGACTGAAAAGACACCATTTTATCCCCGTTCACCCTATGCAGTCGCCAAGATGTACGCCTATTGGATTGTGGTCAACTACCGGGAAGCGTACAATATCTATGGTTGTAACGGCATTCTTTTTAATCATGAGTCTCCACTGCGTGGAGAGACTTTTGTCACCAGGAAAATAACCAGAGCTCTGGCCAGGCTTTTCCTGGGATTGCAGGATTGCCTGTATCTGGGAAATCTGGATGCCAGGCGTGACTGGGGCCATGCCAGAGACTATGTGGAGATGCAGTGGCTGATGCTGCAGCAGGATAGCCCTGAAGATTTTGTTATTGCCACCGGAGTGCAGCATTCAGTAAGAGATTTTGTTAATGCAGCAGCTGCAGAATTGGGAGTTATGCTAAGGTGGGAGGGTTTCGGCGTTGATGAGATCGGGATTGTTGATAGTGTGCCAGGGGAAGAAACCGGCAATGTAATGAAGGTTGATGATGTGATTGTCCGTGTAGATCCTCGTTATTTCAGACCTACAGAAGTTGAAACCCTGCTTGGAGATCCTACCAGGGCCAAAGAAGAGCTTGGCTGGGAACCAAAGACCAGTTTCGGCGAGCTTGTGGCCGAGATGATGCGTTTTGATCTTGAAGATGCCAGGCGAGATGAACTGTGTAAGAATGAGGGGTTTGCTGTTCTCAATCACCATGAATAATTCCCCGTCATTTTCTCATTCTTTACGCCTGACTCCTGAGGAGCGTATTTTTGTAGCAGGTCATAGAGGTATGGTGGGGTCAGCCATAGTCCGGCAATTGTTAGAACTTGGCTGTAAACACATTATCACCCGAACCCATAGTGAACTGGATTTGACGGATCAGTCCCAGGTGCACGAGTTTTTTCAGTCCGAAAAAATAGACAGGGTTGTTCTCGCCGCCGCCAGGGTTGGTGGTATTCATGCCAATAATATGTATCGTGCGGATTTTATCTATACGAACCTGATGATTCAGACGAATGTCATCCATGAGGCGTACAAGGGTGGGGTTGGAAACCTGCTTTTTCTCGGCAGTTCATGCATTTATCCAAAGTTTTCCCCTCAGCCCATGAGGGAGGAACATCTTCTCACCGGTATTCTTGAGCAGACCAATGAACCCTATGCTATTGCCAAGATCGCCGGCATAAAAATGTGTGAGGCGTATAATGTTCAATATGGCACCAGTTATCGTTCAGTGATGCCGACTAACCTTTATGGCCCTGGAGATAACTACCACCTGGAAAACAGTCATGTCATTCCCGCGATGATACGAAAATATCATCTGGCGAAGCTTGCTATGAGAGGGGATCTTGAGGGCATACAAAAAGATGAACGTGTCTATGGAGTAATTCCGGCAGATATTCAGCAGGCCATTGGTTATTCTTCAGAAAATGGTGGACTCAACCGGACTGTTGCTCCGAAAGTGTTCCTCTGGGGGACAGGTGCTCCTCGGCGTGAATTCTTACATGTGGACGATATGGCTGCAGCATCACTCTATGTTCTGACTTTAGCCCAGAGCAACTTTGAGGGAGAGTACCCCTCTTTTCTTAATGTTGGCAGCGGGGAAGAAATCACTATCAAAGATACAGCGCAGATCATTGCCGGGCTGGTCGGTTTTAAGGGTGAAACAGTGTACAACCCTGAACAGCCTGATGGATCTCCAAGAAAACTTATGGATAGCAGTCGCATCAATAAGCTCGGCTGGAAGCCGTTAAAGACCTTGTCCGATGGATTGGAAAATACGTATCAGTGGTATAAAGCAGCACTTAAAGATTAGGAGCCTGTCCGAGAATGCCCTTTTGCCCAAACTCTTCAGAATTACCAAAAAATAATGCTCGCAGGAAAGCGTAGACTCCGATATCACATATATGGATGTGCTTATTTTTCAGTAATTCTTCGATTTTGAACAAAAGGGCATTCTCGGACAAGCTCCTAGGTTCCCACCTGCGCGGGAATGACGCGAATGCGACATTACATTGTTGACACGACACTAGTATCGATCAGAATATTGAGACGCGGAAACTTTTAATAAATCCAAAATGGAACAGTCAATGTATAGAAATTTCAGCATAGTACCTAACATTATTTTTGGCAGGGGCTCCTTTAATCAGCTTGGTGATATTATTGCTCCCAAACGAGTTACTGGAGGGTCATATTTTGTTTTCGTAATTGATGATGTTTTTGAAGGGAAATCATTGGAAACCAGATTGCCTATGGAGGGTAATGATCTCCTCCTGAGGGTAAATGTCGATGATGAGCCCAAAACGGCCTATATCGATAAACTTGTTGAGAAAATTCGTGCTTACAGCGAAATTGTTCCTGACGGTATCGTTGGCATCGGTGGTGGCAGCACTATGGATATTGCAAAGGCAATTTCACTTATGTTGAACAATCCTGGATCTTCAGTGGATTACCAGGGTTGGGATCTGATCAAAAACCCTTCCATTTATCACGTTGCCGTACCGACCCTTGCCGGGACAGGAGCAGAGATATCCCGCACAACAATCCTGACAGGTCCTGTTAAGAAGCTGGGTATTAACTCCGATTACACTCTTTTCGATCAGATTCTGCTCGATCCGGAATTGATAGCAGATGTGCCGAAGGACCAGTGGTTCTATACCGGAATGGACTGCTATATCCATGATGTGGAGTCGTTGCAGGGAACTTTTATTAATGAATTCAGCAAGGCCTATGGTGAAAAATCCATTGATCTCTGCCGCCAGGTCTTTCTTGAGGATCACCCCGATAAAGATGACAAGCTGATGATGGCATCCTATTTCGGCGGCATGAGTATAGCCTACTCCCAGGTTGGAGCCTGCCATGCGCTTTCCTACGGTCTTTCCTATGTGTTAGGTGTTCATCATGGAATAGGGTGCTGCATAGCCTTTGATTGTCTTGATGAGTTTTATCCGGAGGGGGTGAAGGAATTCCGCCGGATGATGGAAAAACATGACATCACACTCCCCAGGAAATTGACGGCTGATATGGATGATAAAGCACTCGATCTTATGGTCACCACCGCTCTTGGCCTTGTTCCTCTCTGGGAGAACTGCCTCGGGCCGGAGTGGGAGAAGCTGATGACCCGGCAAAGAACCCTTGAGCTTTTCAAAAAGATGTAAACGCTTGACCCTTTCAAACCTGAAAAAGACGGGGAGTTTTTCTAACTCTCTCCAGGGACAACTGATCAACTGGTTTAAAGCAGATCACCGTGACCTACCCTGGCGGCATACCTATAATCCTTATCATGTCTGGATTTCTGAGGTAATGCTTCAACAGACTCAGATGGCACGTGGGGTAACATACTTTACGCGCTGGGTCACCCGTTTTCCCGATACTACAGCAGTGGCGGACGCCAATCGGCAGGAGATCCTGAAATATTGGGAGGGGCTTGGTTATTACTCCAGGGCCAGAAATTTGCATAAGGCGGCGCAAATCATTGTAGATGATTTTGCAGGAGAGGTTCCCTGTGATTATGACCAGCTCATTCAGCTGCCCGGAATTGGGCCCTATACTGCTGCGGCTGTTGCAAGTGTTGCCGGAAACCGTGATATTGCAGTGATAGACGCTAATGTCACCCGCGTTTATGCCAGGCTTTTTGATATCGATATACCTGTCAAAGAGAAAAAGGCAAAGGATCAGATTGCAGGAATAGCTGACGAGTTGTTGCCGGTGGGGAAGTCGCGGCTGTACAACCAGGCTTTGATGGAGCTTGGTGGAGTGGTCTGTACCCCCAAAACACCGGAGTGCAGTTTATGCATTCTTTCCGAATTCTGTCTTGCCTTTGACCGGGGTACTGTTAACGAGCGGCCTATTACAGGGATATCAAAAAAGATAACAACAATCCAGCGATTGTCGGGGATTGTCTTCCATGAGGGCCGCATTCTACTCTTACAGAGAAGAGAGAATGATGTATGGGGAGGACTGTGGGAATTCCCGGGAGGAGAGCTGAAAAAAGGGGAAGGAGAAGACGCGGTTGCCGATAAAATATTGGAGTGCACTGGACTTACGGTCGATATTGTTGATCCCATTACAACAGTTACACACCATTACACCCGTTATAAAAGTATTCTCCACTGTTACCACTGTAAGTTGCAGGGAGATGATATAGAACCGGTGCTCAAGTCTGCCGATGACTATCGCTGGATTATCCCGGAGGAACTCGTCCATTTTGCTTTCCCGGCGGGACCACGGAAAGTCATCGAATACATAAGAAAAAAATGTCCGGCCCTGTTAAATTTCACCACATCCCCCTGATGCTTTATCTCTGACCACCCTCATCTGGCCAGATATTCAAGCTGAACAGGGCAATGATCCGATCCTGTTACCTCCTGCAGGATGGCAGCGTTTTGCACCTTTTTCCTGGCAGACTCATCGACACAGAAGTAGTCAATACGCCAGCCGACATTTTTTGCCCGTGCATTAAAGCGGTAACTCCACCATGAATACTGATCTGGTTCCTGATTGTAGATGCGGAATGTATCAGTGAAACCTGCCTCGATGAAGCTGTCCATCCAGGCCCGTTCTTCGGGTGTAAATCCGGCGTGTTTAACGTTGTTTTTAGGGTTTTTAAGATCAATCTCCTTATGGGCGACATTGAAGTCCCCGCAGAGGATGACATCTTTTTTTCGACCAATCGTCCTGGCAAAGGTCAGAAGAGTGTTGTTAAAGCGAAGTTTGAAGTCAAGTCGTTTAAGTTTATCTCCGCTGTTGGGAAAGTAGATATTGATGAGGTAGTAGGTATCAAATTCAAGGGTGAGAACCCGGCCCTCGCTGTCAAATTCTTCCTCCCCGAGACCTTCGTGGACGGCAAGAGGTGTATGCCGGGTGTAAAAAGCAACTCCGGAGTAGCCTTTTTTTTTCGCACTGTGCCAGTACGAAGTGTAGCCCGGGATATTCTTTAATTCCTCTGAAAGTTGATCCGGTTGAGCTTTGGTTTCCTGGATACCTACAATATCAGCGTCAAGATCGCTCAGAATGTCTATAAAACCTTTTTTCTCCAGAGCCCTGATTCCGTTAACGTTCCAGGAAATAAATTTGAGAGGTTGACTCTTATCCCTTTTTTTGCCGGGAACCTTTCTTGGTTTAACTCCGTTTTGCGGGCATTTACCTGCAAGTGAGCAGATATCGCAGTGCGGGCTGATTGGGCGGCAGATTGATTGACCGAAAGCGACCAGTATTGAATTGACTGTTATCCAATGTTTTTTGGGTAGCTTTTTTCGCAGAGCCATTTCAGTTTTAAGTGGTGTATCGGTTTGCACATATTCCCAGATATTCAATATTCTGTGGACGTGGGTATCAACACATATGGCTGGTTTTTGAAAGGCGACGCTTACTACAAGGTTGGCTGTTTTTCGGCCTACTCCCGGCAGGGTAATGAGTTCCTCAATCGTATCCGGCACATCTCCTCCGAATTCTTCAAGCGCGGAAGAAAGCTTTGCCAGATACCCCGCTTTGTTTTTATAAAACCCGACAGGGTAAATGAGTTTCGCAATGTGATCTTCCTCCAATCGGTCAAGAGCTTTTCTGTCAGGGGCAAGGTTGAAGAGTTTTTTTGAAGCTTTGGCAGTGGTTTCATCTTTTGTTCGGGCAGAGAGGATGGTTGCCACCAGAACCTTGAATGGATCTCTGGTCTGCACGGCGATCAAATCTACCACAGGAACTTCCTTATCTTTGACTTCATCCGCCACTGTTTCTAAAAAACTGCTGATGTCTATAGTCATATTTGTCTTTTTTGTGTTGATGGGTGGTCGTTGAGATGGAACCCGAAAAAGGAGAATCAGAGGGTGAGACTGTCTGGTTCAAACTGCAGAGTGGCAAAATAGTCTTCAGATCGTTCCTCTCGTCGTATAATCTCTACACTGTCATCCGCTGTAAGCAGCAACTCCTTAGGGCGCAGATTACCGTTATAGTTGAAGCCCATGGAATGGCCGTGGGCCCCTGTATCATGAATGATAAGGAGATCACCATCAGTAATGGGAGGTAAATTCCGCTGAAGGGCGAATTTGTCATTATTTTCACACAGAGAACCGACAATATCAACAGTTTCTATTTCAGCAGATTGTTCTTTATCCAGGATATCGATATGATGGTAGGCTCCGTACAAGGCCGGACGCATGAGGGAACTCATAGAAGCGTCGACACCAACATAGGTACGGTAGATTTCCTTCCTGTTTATTGCTGTGACAACCAGGGTGCCATGGGGACCGGTTATAAATCGGCCACTCTCCATGAAGAGTGCAGGAGTGTAGTCATGCTGTTTTTTAAAGCTATGGAAAAGAGCGGTAATCTCTCTGCCCATGCTTTCCAGATCCAGTTCGGGGACACCTGGTTCATACGGGATGCCCAATCCTCCGCCGATATTGATAAATTCAAACTCAATGTTTAGTTCAGCGCTGATTTCGGCAATCAGTTCAAGAAGCATTCGGGCAGTCTGAACCATATATTTATAGTTCAACTCGTTTGAAGCGACCATGGTATGGATACCAAAACGAGTTGCCCCTTTATCCTTTGCCTTACGATAGGCCCCGATGATCTGTTCATGACTGACACCGTATTTGGCTTCAAGGGGGTTGCCGATAATATCATTGCCTGTACGTCTTGCCCCGGGGTTGTAACGGAAACAGATGAGCTCAGGCAAATTTGGTACCTTGTCTATCAAGTTGATATCATCAAGGTTGAGGATACATCCCCCGTCTTTTTCAGCTTCAATGAAAACTTCATGACTGGTGTTGTTAGAAGTGAACATGATATCGTCACCGTGACCACCAATTTTGCGGCAAAGTTGTAATTCCGTAATTGAGCTGCAATCAAAACCAAAACCCATGGACTGCATAATTTTCAGTATCCTGGGGTTAGGAAGCGCCTTGACAGCAAAGTATTCCTTGAATGTATCGATTTCATTAAAGGCGGTTTGCAGACGTTTGCCGGTTTCTCTTATGCCGGACTCATCGTAGATATGAAAGGGAGTTTGAAAGTGGCCTGTTATTTTTTTGAGTACAGGAAAAAGCCTGTTCTTAAAAGACTGGGACATTGGCATGGCAATATTCTCTTATGGTAGTTGCTGTATTGGGATTCGGCTGGTTTCTTTCACTGTTGATAGAACCGTCGATGTCTTTGTTGAAACAACGCCGGGGATTGACTGTACTTTATGGCACAGGAGGTGACCCAACCTCTTTGTGTCACTGGTTCTGATCTTTACCAGATAACTATCCTCTCCAGCAACATAATGCACCTCCTGAACTTCTGGAATTTCCGATAGAGCAGATCCAACATCCCTGGTAGCACTGGCTGCAGTATTGACCTTGATAAAGGCAATAAGAGGTCGATCGAAGAGTTCAGGGTTTAAACGCACTTCATAGCCTTGAATGATACCCTGATTTTCCATCTTACGGATTCGTTCAAGAACAGCTGAAGGTGCCAGGCCGACCTGCCTGGAAACTTCAACGTTGGGTATGCGTGCTTTTTCCTGCAGTATTGCCAGTATTTCAAAGCTGATGCTGTCGATCATTTCTGTATCCTTCTGTTTGGGGTGAATATATTCTCTGTATGGCCATTTGTCAAGAATGATATTCTGTTTTTCGAGGTTTGTTAACCTGGCCTGCGGAAAGTTGGTGTGATCGTGACCGGAACGGTCAGCGGGGAATTACTCTTTTTTATCTTTGAACCAGTCGGCAAGATTTTTAGGGTCAAGCAATTGTTCCAACTCTTCATGGGGAATGTCGGTCCACTCTTTTGCCACATCAATTACCGGTCTCTTTTCTGCAGCCGCAATTTTACCAATTTCCGCGGCCTTCATATAGCCTATGATTGGATTTAGGGAAGTGACGAGGATCGGATTGAGAGAGAGTGAGCGTTGGTAGATTTCACGGTTGACTGTAATTTTTGAGATCGCTTTTTCTGCGAGGGAACATGCACTTCCCGTCAATAGTTCGATAGAATTCAATATGCTGGATGCGGCTACAGGCAGCATGGTATTGAGTTGAAAATTCCCTCCGAGTCCGGCAACATGAATTGTTGCATCGTTGCCAACAACCTGAGCAACAGCCATGCAGACCGCCTCCGGTATCACCGGATTTACCTTTGCCGGCATGATGCTGGATCCCGGTTGAAGAGCCGGCAATTTAATTTCTGCCAGTCCTGCCAGAGGGCCGGAGTTCATCCAGCGCAGATCATTTGCGATCTTGCTTAGGGCGATGCCCGTGGTTTTAAGAACGCCGGAATATTCAACTATAGTATCAAGACTACTGATACCTTTGTAAAAAGATGCGGTTGTTGTAAAGGTAATGCCTGTTTTTTCATTAATTTCAGCTATAGCTTTATCTGGAAAATCAGGATGGCAGTTGACTCCGCTGCCTACAGCTGTACCCCCAAGGGGCAACCGCCGAAGCCTTACAAGAGTATCTTCAATTCGTTCGCAGCACTCTCGGATTTGAGCTGCCCATCCTTCAAGTTCAGCCTTCAATCGAATTGGCAGGGCGTCCATAAGATGGGTTCTACCTGTTTTTATAACATCTCTGTTGTTGTCGGCAAAAAGCAGGATCTCATCCGTCAGTCTCCCTAGGGCGGGAAGGAGGTTTTTTTCTGTCTCAACTGTAGCGGCAATATGCAGGGCAGTGGGAATAACATCATTACTGCTCTGCCCGAGATTGACATGATCGTTAGCCGATAGCGTTATCCCTTTATGTTTTGCAACGCTGCAGATAACCTCGTTGACATTCATGTTTGTACTGGTTCCTGACCCGGTTTGAAACACGGAAACAGGGAACTCTTCCATCGGTTTTCTCGCCTGAAGTTCGGCAGCACTGTCTGCAATAGCTCCGCTCAGTTTATCAGAGAGAAGACCAAGCACGTTATTGGCAGCGGCAGCAGATTGTTTGATAAGCAGAACCGCTAGAATAAAGACCCAGGGGAGAGTCTGGTCGGATATTGTGAAATTCTCAACGGCTCGCTGAGTTTGGGCACCATACAATGCCCGGGATGGTACATGGACATCACCCATGCTGTCGGTTTCAATACGATAGCTGGTGTTGGTTTTGTCCATAGTTGTTGATTAAGGTACTGGGGGGAGGGTGCCCCTGTGGATCATTAACTATCGCCACAGGGGACGGGGTGTGATTTAGCCAGGGTTAGGCTTTCCAGAGGCCATGAAGGTTGCAATATGCACGGGCTGATACATCACCTTCAATTGATGGAAAATAGGCCGTCGGTTTGTCTGATGGATTGAGAAATTGACGATAAACGGTATCACCGGCAATAAGCTCAATCCATTCTATATAGTGGTCGTCGGTCATTGGATGATCTACAGAGCCTACAGAAACCTGCCAGCCATCGCCTTTTTTCTCCAGGACAGGGACATGTTTTTCTACTGCAGCATCAGTTGTGTTTTCTGCCTGCATGACCATCTGTTGTCCACAGCACATCAGCTCAGCCGATCCGGCTGTAAGAACTTCAACAATGTTTCCACAGAGCTCGCATTTATATACTGCCATTTTTTCTGCCATACTAATTTCCTCCAGTTAAAGTAAGTGGGAATAAAGCGGAGATTGCCTTAGGGCCTGTCCGAGAATGCCTTTTTGCCCAAACTGTTCAGAATTACCAAAAAATAATGCTCGCAGGTAGCGTAGACTCAGATATGATATATATGGCTGTGTTTATTTTTCAATAATTCTTCGATTTTGAACAAAATGCCTATTCTCTGACAAGCTCCTTGGACTATGTGCACTCCTTTAAGAAATTACAACTCTGAACATAATCATGGAAGCCGGCACTTTCAATTAGATTTTTTGGAAATAGCTCCCATGTAGTAATTACTAGCAAAAAAAATGTTTATATAAGGTGAAAACCTTTTCTTGGCTGCGGTAGTGTGATAGTATGCCACCAAGTCGTAGAAGTGAAATTAATATATAAGCAAATTGAATCGGAGAAATTATGAAAACTAGAAAAATAATCAGTTTAGTTGCAGTGATCTGTGTGGTTTTGATGGCAGCTGTTTCAGGTGTATTTGGTGCAGAATATGACCATGAGGTGAAAGTTAAAAAAATGTCTTTTGGCTGGAAAATTGCCGGAGATACTCTTGCAGTGAAGATGTCTGCTGAAACAGAAGGTTGGGTTGGAATTGGCTTTAACCCGAGCAAGAAAATGAAGGATGCAAACTTTGTTCTTGGCTATGTAAAAAAGGGTGAGGCAAAAATAATTGATGAATATGGCGATAGCCCTACAAAACACAGCTCTGATAAAAAACTTGGTGGAACTACTGATGCCACACTGGTAGGAGGAACGGAGGAAGGCGGCATTACCACAATAGAGTTTACCATGCCGCTTAATTCTACCGATAAATATGACCCGGCTATTGATATCAATGGTGACACTGTAGTGCTGCTCGCTTATGGTCCAGGCCGAGACAGTTTTAAGACGAAACATAAATATAGAACTGCCCTGAAAGTTAACCTCAGTACCGGGGCTTCTGAAGCCGTAAAAAAATAGAGAAGACTATGAAACACGGATCCTTAATTGTCTATCTCTATTCAATCCTCCTGCTGTTTCTTTTTTTGGGAGTGGGCATGGCCTATGCTCAGAGTGACAAGATGAATCATTCTGAGCATGCAATGGTTACTCAGGAGGCAGAGAGTGCTGAACAGACACCGGACGGAGAGAAGTGGATCAAGGAGAAGACGGGTGAATATATTCCTCTTCATATCGAATTTGTTGCCGAAGATGGTAAAAAAGTTACCCTTGGCAGTATAATCGATAGGCCGACCATCATTCTCCCCATTTATTTCTATTGCCCCGCTATCTGCAGTCAAAACCTTGCTAATCTCGCGGAGGCAATGAAGAAACTCAGCTTCGTCCCCGGGAAAGACTACAGGGCAATTGCCTTAAGCTTCAATGACGTAGAGACTTCAGAAGTTGCCAGCCGGGCAAAAGAAAACTATCTCAAGATAGTTGGAGATGATTTCCCACCTGCAGAGTGGCATTTTCTTACCGGTACAATAAATAATATCAGAGCAGTAACCGATTCTCTGGGGTTTCGTTTTAAGAAAATGGATGACACTACCTTTATTCATCCGTCAGCATTGATGATCGTTGATGCTAAAGGGAGAATTATCCGCTATGTCTATGGCTCTTTTTTGGCGGGTGATGTTGAAATGGCGCTCCTTGACGCGCAAAAAGGAACCCCGTCTCTTTCGGTAAAGAGGTTGCTTGCCTTTTGTTTTAACTATGATCCCGATGCCAATAAACCTCTTTTTCAGACCGTAAAAGTGTCGGTGCTGGTCCTGTTTGGTCTGGTTCTTGGTTTTGTGTTTTTTTACTTCAGAAGGAAAACGCAAAAAGAGGGGAGAGATGACTGACAATTTTGAAAAATTGATAATTCCAGATGGATAAGTAACGAATAGGACAAAAAAGATGATCAAAACAGAATCCTTTTACGATACTCCGTCACCTGCCGGATTGACCGGCATCAGAGCCTGGCTTTTAACCCATGATCATAAGCGTCTCGGCCTTATGTACATGTGGGCCATTCTCTTCTGGTTCGTCATTGCCATGTTGTGCGGTCTGCTTTTGAGAACAGAGTTGATGAGTCAGGGTAAGACCATTATGGGGCCGGAACTGTACAACTCCCTCTTTACCCTTCATGGGGTAATTATGGTTTTTCTTTTCGTTATCCCTGCGATTCCTGCTATTTTTGGCAATTTCTTCCTGCCGATTCAATTGGGTACTGATGACGTATTTTTTCCACGCCTTAATCTGTTTAGCTGGTACCTCTTTATGTTTGGTGGACTCCTGGCGCTGATTTCTCTCTTTAGCGGGGAAGGGTTTCCGGATACCGGATGGACCTTTTATGTGCCCTTCAGTGTTGAGGTTAACACCAATGTCAGTCTTACTGTAATGGCTGCCTTTACCCTGGGGATGTCATCCATGCTGACGGGCCTGAATTTTATCACTACATTTCACCGCATGCGGGATAAACAAATGGGACTGATGCAGATCCCCCTTTTCACCTGGTCTCTTTACGCTACCGCATGGGTCCAGATACTTGCAACGCCTGTCATCTCTATCACTCTTGTGCTGGTCGTGGTTGAAAGGCTTTTTTCGGTGGGGTTGTTTGATCCTGATAAGGGTGGAGATCCAATACTCTATCAGCATCTGTTCTGGATGTATTCGCACCCTGCCGTCTACATTATGATTCTACCCGGGATGGGAGTAATTTCTGAAATAATCCCTGTTTTTTCCCGAAAATCCATATTCGGTTATAAGGCAATAGTCTGGTCCTCCATGGGGATTGCTGTTGCCGGATCGCTGGTTTGGGCGCATCATATGTACACTAGTGGGATGAGTGACGTTTCTGTTTTCTTCTTTTCTCTTCTCACCTTTCTGGTGGCGATTCCTTCAGCTGTTAAAGTGTTTTCCTGGGTAGCCACCATGTATAAGGGATCCATAGAGATGACTCCGCCGCTTTTGCTTTCATTAATATTTATCTACCTGTTTAGTATTGGTGGTTTGACAGGGCTTGTTCTTGGTGCAGTCGGTCCAGATATACATGTGCATGATACTCACTTTGTTGTTTCTCATTTTCATTTTGTCATGTTTGGTGGAACAGGGTTTGCTTTTTTTGCTGCACTTCATTTCTGGTGGCCGAAAATGTTTGGCATTATGTATGATTTTAAAAAAGCGTATATTGGTTCAATACTCACTGCTATTGGTTTTCTTTTTCATTATATCCCAATGTTCATCCTTGGTATGCAGGGAATGCCTAGGAGATATTATGATTATCTTCCCAAATATGAAACTGGTAATTTTCTGGCTGGTTTTGGAGCTTATCTCCTCTGCATAGGCATACTGATAATGTTCGCAAATCTATTTATGAGTTTCAGGCAGCGTGAACCTGCTTCCTCAAATCCCTGGGGAGGGACGACATTGGAATGGACAGTACCATCACCTCCTCCTTTACATAACTTTGTTGACAAGCCGCAAGTGATGGAATTCCCATATGATTTTTCTGAAATTGCAGCACAGGTCAAGAGGGGTGAACGATGAGGGCAGTTGCATGAACAACCGAATTGATAAAACCGGTATAAAAATAGGAATGTGGTTATTCCTTTATTCAGAAATTATTTTATTTGGCGGTCTCTTTGTCCTTTATGCGGTCTATTTTTATAAATACCCTGAATTTTTTTCCGAGGGGGGAAAGGAACTGAACAGAGTTATTGGAGCTGCGAACACGATTGTTCTTCTTGTTTCCAGTTTTACTGTGGCTGCGTCGATCACAGCAATTCAGCGGAAAGCAAAAAAGCAGGCCATTGCTTTTCTCGTTTTTTCAATTCTTTGCGGTATAATATTCCTTGTTAATAAATATTTTGAATGGGGTGCTAAAATTCATCACGATATCTACCCTAATTCAGAGACACTCGTGTCAGGAGAACCCGGACTGAATATATTCTTTGGTCTTTATTATGTTATCACCGGTCTGCATGGACTGCATGTTATTGTCGGCATGACCCTGCTCTCTATCAGTCTGATCCTGGTAATGGCAGGGAAGGTTACCGAATCGAGCTATTCCATGCTTGAGAATTCGGGGCTTTACTGGCATCTGGTGGATTTGATATGGATCTTTGTTTTCCCGCTTTTTTACTTAGTTTTATAAGGGATCGTCATCTTTGACGAGGCTGTAAGAAATTAAAATTTCAGGCATCATGTCGTTTGTTTTTGGAGAATAATTGTGGATTCACAGGAAAACAATCATATTTTAAGCTACACAAAATTGGCCATAATATTAGGTATTCTCCTTATCCTTACAGGGATTACGGTCGCGGTGTCATATCGTGATCTTGGGTTTTTTAATGTACCGATGGCCCTGGCCATTGCCTGTACAAAGGTTACTTTTGTGCTGCTTTTTTTTATGCATTTGAAATATGAGGGACCAATTATCAATCTTTCCTTCATCGGTACGATAAGTTTTCTGTTTATAATGATTGGGTTTACATTTTGGGATGTGGCATTTAGATAAAAGGTGGCGATTTCTATGAATCCGGTTCAAGGTGTAGATCAGGCGTTCTGGTATATTCTCGGCATTTCTATTGTACTGCTGTTTGGTATAACAGTTGTTATGGTCTATTTTGTCATCAGATACAGGAGGAGTAAAAATCCTGTTTCTTCTGATATCAGGGATAATTATCTCCTGGAAGTAATCTGGACGGTTGTCCCTACTCTGATTGCTCTCTCCATGTTTTATGTTGGCTGGACCTCATATATCGGATTACGGGCTGTACCAGAGGATGCCATGGAGATCGAGGTGGCAGGACAGATGTTTTCCTGGCTTTTTGTCTATGAGAACGATAAGGAAACGGAGAATGAGCTTGTTGTTCCCCAGGGTGAGGCCATCAAATTAAACGTTACTTCTCTTGATGTGGTACATAGTCTCTATATTCCGGCCTTTCGTATTAAGGTAGATGCAGTAAAGGGGATGGATACTTATGCCTGGTTCTATGCCGATAAAATTGGAGAATATGATATTCAATGTACTGAATATTGCGGTGTAGGCCATTCTGCCATGCTTGCCAAACTACGGATTGTTCCAAAGGCCGAATATCTGAAATGGCTCGACGAAGAAGAGTGATAGATGGGGTTTGGCGCTCGATTCTGGACGGTCATAAAGTCAGGAGCAGTTCTGGCAAAATTGCCCCTCTGCCTGTTCATTGGTTTCTCAGCTCTGTTTGGCTTCATGCTCGCCGACCCAACAGATTATTTGCGTGCTTTTTTGACGGGAACAGCACTTTTTTTTCTTGCTGCAGGGGCAGCAACACTGAATTCCATCCAGGAACACCATGTTGATGCCCATCTTGAGAGAACCAGAAACAGACCTCTTCCGCGGGGAACTGTCAGTCGTTTGCACGCTGGAATTCAGACGGTTCTATTGTTTGGAGCCGGATGGATTGTTCTATATACGGTTGTTAAAACTGGATTTCCCCTTGGTGCGGCATTGATTGCGGTGGCACTGTACAATGGCATCTATACCCCACTTAAAACAAAAACCGTTTTGGCCATTGTGCCGGGATCTGTATGCGGAGCATTGGTGCCATATATTGGCTGGCTGATTGGAGGTGGAGTAAAAACAGCCTTTGAGCCATTTCTTCTCATCAGCCTGATGATTTTATGGCAGATCCCCCATTTCTGGCTCATTCTTTTACGTTACAGGGATGATTATCAAAAAGGGGTATTTCCAAGCCTGTTTTCATATTTTCAAGATTCCTCAATCAGACGATTGTTTATTACCTGGATTGGTGCATTAGCCTCTGTCATGGCATTATTTGCAACCCTTCCTTCTATCAATGGTGTGATGGTTCGCATCCTCATAATTGTCAATTCCTTCACTCTGCTGGTATGGTTTCTTTTAAGCTTTACTATGGTACGGACTGTCAATTATAAGCTGCTGTTTTTTGTTCTCAATGGGGCACTTTTCTTACATATGGCTATAATAACAATAGGAAATACCTGGTCATAACAGGGTGATGGAATGGTTTAATAGTTCTAATCCGAATAAATCGGAACTTTTAGAATGGTTGGAGAAGTACATCGAAGGTCTCTCTGCGTTCGCTATCTGGAGGTATATCCAGCCACATAATTTTAAAATAAATTCCCCAGTTCGAAGTCTGCGCTTATCTCTTGTTTCTTATGGCAGACTTTCTGAGGCAAAATACTGAATAACACTAGAACAGGAGCTACACGAAATGATCAGTAAGAAAATGAATGGAGTCATAAATGGGCAGATAAATGCTGAACTGTATTCTTCCTATCTCTATCTATCTATGTCGACATGGTTCAGTGAGAAGAGTCTTTCCGGGTTTGCCAGTTGGATGCGTGCCCAGGCACAGGAAGAACTTTATCATTCAACAAAAATGCTCGATTATCTTCTTGAGAGAGGTGGGAGTGCAGGATTCGAGGCAATTGAAAAACCTCAGTGTACCTGGTCTTCGCCGCTTGAGGTCATACAGGATACTGCTGCTCACGAAGCGAAAGTTACCGGACTCATAAATGACCTTGTGGATGCTGCACTTGCTGAAAGAGACCACGCTACCAATATCTTTTTGCAGTGGTTTGTCGCTGAGCAGGTTGAAGAAGAAGCTTCAGTGGGAGAAGTTGTCGAAAAAATGAAAATGATTGGTGAAGACTCTGCCGGCATGTTTGCTATGGATCTGGAGATGGGTAAAAGAGTTTTCACACTACCAGCAGAATAGCATTTTTTTAATTTTTATATGAAAGTCATGTTCGCTCCCCTGACAGGGAGGGATTTGGAGGAGTATTGACACAACAGGTAAGCGAGCTTGTGAGACTCCGATCCACAGCCTGCGAGGACGTTTGGCGACACTCCTCCGAATCCCGGTTACATTACTTTCATGTTTCGTTGTGAAATTCATTTCATGGGTGTTAGTATCGAAAGCATAAAGTCAGAAGGGGGAGTAGGGATGAGTATAGATTGGGCGTATATGCGTAATGGGTGAGTCTCTTGTAAAAAAGCCCGGGCGGTTTTTGATCAGAGCAATGTTTCTGTGGTTGAAGAAGTAAATGCAGCAAAGGATACGTTAAAACGTGATTCTGTATGGGGTTTACTTGGTGAAGCCGAGAAAATTTATGTTACCAGCGGCAAGAAGATTCTCGAGTTTGACCCTGCAACTGCCGACAGGGAAGAACTGTTGACCAAGGTAACTGGTAGAACCGGAAATCTTCGAGCACCGGCTCTTAGAAGGGGGGAAGTGTTCTATATCGGCTATAATGATGAGCTGTTTGAGACACTGATTAAAGAATAATGATGGAAAATTTATGCGCCTCGGATATGAAGCTTTTTACGAAACCATCAGTAATTGTGTACCTGAATAGGGTAGTGTTGTTGTGTTGATAAAAGAGCTGAAGAGTTAGTGTGTGGATCACAAGACTCTTCAGCTCTGGCGGGTATCAGTCAACCTCAAAAAAGGCATCCTTCTCTGCACCACAGAGAGGACAAACCCAATCTTCGGGTACATCTTCCCAGGCTGTTCCAGG
>Ga0209633_10001399_pt1 | contig 24901 bp, 22 predicted proteins | sample Cruoilmetagenom1_FD_187290 | JGI IMG/M metagenome (GOLD analysis project Ga0209633, IMG submission 187290) | Oil polluted marine microbial communities from Coal Oil Point, Santa Barbara, California, USA - Sample 1 (SPAdes) (version 2) | ecosystem: Environmental > Aquatic > Marine > Oil seeps ...
AGTTTCTTTAATGCATTTTTTTCGAGCTGGCGGATGCGTTCCGCAGAAACATTATAGACCGCTGCCAGTTCATGCAGGGTTTTCTTATCTTCCTGTAACCAGCGTGCACTGAGGATCTCCTGGCTGCGTTTATCCAGTGAAGACAGGGCTTCATGCAGATTTTTTGCCTGTAGAGAGGACAGATTGTCATGTTCCAGCTCAATGGCCGGGTCAGAATTGTCCTGGGCCAGATAAGCAGCAGGCACCAGATAGTCCTTTTCATCGTCATCATCACTGTAGCCATCGAAGCCGACATCCTGGCCACTCAGGCGCGATTCCATTTCGAGTACAGTCTCCGGTTTGACGCCCAAATCTCTGGCGACATTGTTTACCTCATCATTATTTAACCAGCCCAGGCGTTTTTTGGCGCTACGTAAATTGAAAAACAATTTGCGTTGTGCCTTGGTGGTGGCCACCTTGACGATGCGCCAGTTACGCAGGATAAACTCATGAATTTCGGCGCGGATCCAGTGGACAGCAAACGATACCAGGCGAACCCCGCGTTCAGGGTCAAAGCGTTTGATGGCCTTCATCAGGCCGATGTTACCTTCCTGGATCAAGTCGGCAAGGGGTAAGCCATATCCGTTATAACCTCGTGCTATATAAATGACAAAGCGTAAGTGAGGTAGTACCAGGTTGCGTGCAGCCTCAAGATTGTTATCTTTTTGCAGGCGCACAGCCAGATCGTGCTCATCTTCCTTGCTGAGTACAGGGAAGTTATTGACTGATTGTATATAGGACTCAATATTACCCGTCAGTGCATGCATGGTGTTATTGAAAGTAGTGACGCTCAGAGCATTGCTCATTATTTACTGTCTCCTATTCTTTGAAATCTTCGTGTATTTTAGCACTCTATTCAAGAGAGTGCTAACCATTAGAGAGGGGTGTGTGTATAAAGTTCCCTGGAGAGTTTATTTTTGAAAAATATTATTTATCAATGTCTTATTGTTTTACGGGATCACCCTGGCTGAGAAACTCAAAAATACCTGAATCCATGTCGGGTAATACCAGGTGTTCCACGGCTTGCGAGGAATGAATGCAGATACGGTTCCTGCCGCTCTCTTTGGCCGCGTAGAGGGCTTTGTCGGCCAGTTGCAGCAGGTTATTCAGGTCGATGTCGGGATGGTCCAGGGTAGAGGCAACGCCAATGCTGATGGTGATAGGGGTGTTGACCGGGTTCATGCGTTCTACCTTGCGGCGAATGGCTTCTGCCTTGATCTTGGCGGTTTCAATGCTGGTCTTGGGCAGGATGATGGCAAATTCCTCACCTCCGAATCGCACGATCATGGCCTCATTGGAAAAGCTGGTATTGAGGAGGTCACCTAATTCGGACAGTACGTGATCACCCGTGATATGTCCCTTCTTATCGTTGATGGCCTTGAAATGGTCTATGTCCATGAGAAAGGCGCAGGCAGGGTGATTGTGTACATCCGAGACAAATTTCTCGCCATTATCCAGCAGGTAACGCTTGCTTTTAACGCCTGTCAGACTGTCGGTTGCCGCTATCTGGCGCATTTCCTCTGCCTGGCGCTTGAGGGCATTGAATTGTTGCTTGATCAATAGCAAGGAGTGGATGCGGGCGATCAGGATCTCTTCAACGATCGGTTTGGTGACAAAGTCGTTGGCCCCGGCATGAAAGACTTCGGCCTGTTTTTCAGCGTTATCGGACAAGGTCACGATCAGTACCGGCATCTCCTGATGGGAATAGTGCAGGCGGGTGCGAATGGCATGCAGCAAGTCGCCACCGGTCAGTTTACCTTGAAGGAAAAAATCAGTGACGACAATATCGTAACCCTCTTCCGGATCAATGCTATCGACCGAATTTTCCAGTAATGTGAGGGCATCTTCTGCGCTTGTGGTATGGGTGATCTTGAGGCCCTGTTTTTCCATGATATGGCGTGTCACCATGGCTGCGGTCTTGCTATCCTCCACATATAAAACCCGGCCCACCAGCCCGGCAGTACGTCGTGTGATGGTTTTGATGAATTCAACAAAAGGATGGTAACCCAATGATTTGTCAAAATAGTCCGTGACACCTGCATCGAAGCCTTCACGTAGCAGGCGGCTATCGGCATCGCCGGAGACCACGACGATAGGGGTATAGTGATGGGTGTCTGATTGGCGTGCCTGACGTGCCAGGTCGAGGCCATCCATATCCGGTAACATCAGCGAGGTGGTGATCAGGTCAAAACGCTCAATGCTGAGATGCGCCAGTGCTTCTTCACCGCTACCACAGGTGACAATATTGGTATTTTGCATTTCTGACTTGATGATGCGTGAAATAATCGTCCGAGAGACCTCGGAGCCATCAACGACCATAATGCTTATACTTTTTCTGAATAAAGGATGGGACATATCTTATGACATATTCACTGCTGTTTCAGCGCTACCTTAATATATAATTAATCGATTCAGTTATATTTAGCGCTCAATTTCCTAATTGGTTTAGTAAAATATCCTATTTTATTGTTTTTAATATGGAAATGTGATCATGTTCAGGTGTTGGTAAGGCATATTAGACCCTGCCTTCCAATCCATGCGATTATTTTTGTCGTATTGGAGGTATGTTGGCAACATGCCGTTGTTGCTTTCTGTCAGGATGGCTCAATTTCACTTAAATGTCTACCTACTGCTAGCCAGGATCCTGCCAGACCCAGCAGGATACTGCCTGCCACCAAGGTGGTCATGGTGATCAGGTTCATGGTAGTCAGGTTGAATTCGCTGCCATAGAGTCCCGCCAGTCGATGCACGGGTGCCGCCAACAGGCTGAGTGAAATTTCGATCATCAATGTGGCCAGTATGCCGCCCACCAATCCGTACCAGAAACCGGTATACAGAAAGGGGCGACGAATGAAGGCATTGGTAGCGCCAATCAGTTTGATGATAACAATCTCGTCACGCCGGCTCTGGATGTCCAGACGAATCGTATTACCCACAGTGAGTAATACCGCCAGTGCCAGTAAAACTGCGATGATCAGGATGCCACGTTCTCCAATAGCCATCATCGTATACAGCCTCTCTACCCATTGCATGTCTAACTGGGCGATATCCACCTCGGGTAGGGCGCGTAATTTTTCAAGCAGTAGTGCTACCTGGGCAGGTGAGCTGTTTTTTTCATTAGGGCGGACGATCAATACCGCAGGGAGAGGGTTTTTCTCCAGCGCATCCAGGGCCTCACCAAAACCGGACAGGGCCTTGAACTCACTCATGGCCTCATCACGTGTTAATACGTGTAATGATTCTATTTCATCGAAGCGGCGTAATTGTTGTCCCAGTTCGGCGGCTTTTTCATCGTTGATATTCTGTTTTGTGAATAATGAAATCTGGGTTGAACCATTCCAGCCACCACTGACCACCTGCAGGTTTTTCAATAAGACATACAGGCCCATGGGGAATGCCAGGGCGATGCCGATCACGGCCACGGTCATCAGGTTGGACAGAGGCGCGCGATACAATTTACCCAGGCTGGAAAAAAACACCTGGGCGTGATTGAGCAGATAGGCAATAAAACGTGAATTGGGTGAACTGCTATCGGCAGCACCACGAATCGGCAGGGTGGTTTTGTTCCTGTCCATTTATTCGATATCCCAACTGGATTGCTCAAACAGTCGGCCCTGATTAAGGGTGAGGATGCGATGATCCATGCGTTTGATCAATTCCAGGTCGTGTGATGCGATCAGGACAGAGACGCCGACCTGGTGAAAATTTTCGAACAGTCTCATGATGTCCCAGGACAATTCAGGGTCGAGGTTTCCGGTCGGTTCATCGGCCAGTAACAGGGGCGGTTTGTTGACCACGGCGCGGGCAATACCGACGCGTTGTTGCTCGCCGCCCGAGAGGGTCATGGGGTTTTGTTTTTCCTTGTCCAGCAGGCCAACCTTATCCAATGATGCACGTACGCGTCGACCGATTTCCTGGTGTCGGTAGCCAGCAATCACCAGGGGTAAGGCAACATTATCAAAGACGGTGCGATCGAACAGTAGCTGGTGGTCCTGGAAGATAATCCCGATCTGGCGTCGCAGGTAGGGAATGCGGCGTTTACTGACCTTGGCCAGGTTGATGTTGTTGAGCAGGGCCTGGCCGCGCGTGGGTCGTTCGATTAGTGAGATGATTTTTAACAAGGTGCTCTTGCCAGCGCCGGAGTGACCCGTCAGGAATGCCATTTCACCATTATCCAGATTGAAACAGACATCGGACAGCGCGTCGTGACCGCCGGGGTAGCGTTTGAATAAATTCTGGAAGCAAATCATAGAGTGATCAATAAGCTATTGTTTTATTATAGATTAGGCATGGACAGGTTAATATTCTAAGGTATCTTTAACGCGGATGATACCAGCGTTAACAAAAAATGTTTAGAAACGTGATCTTTATGACAATAGCATCATGGGAACGTTGCAGGGCCGCTTGAGTGATAGTGCTATTCAAATAGTGCCCGTGTAAATTCAGCGGCATCGAATTCACGCAGGTCATCGATACTTTCGCCCACGCCAATAAAACGGATCGGGATGCCGAGTTTATTGGCAATGGCAAAAATAATACCGCCCTTGGCAGTCCCATCAAGCTTGGTGATGGTGATCCCGGTCAGCCCGACCGCATCATTGAACTGGCTGGCCTGGGACAGGGCGTTTTGTCCCGTGCCGGCATCGACGACCAACAGGACTTCGTGCGGGGCCGTGTCATCGAGCTTGCCGATCACGCGCTTGATTTTGACCAGCTCTTCCATGAGATTGTCCTGAGTATGCAAGCGTCCGGCCGTATCAGCGATCAGCACATCGATCTTGCGTGCGCGTGCCGATTCAACCGCATCATAGATAACAGAGGCCGAGTCGGCACCTGTATGCTGGGCGACGACGGCGATCTCGTTGCGCTCTCCCCAGGTTTGCAGCTGCTCGACAGCGGCTGCCCTGAAGGTATCGCCGGCCGCCAGCATGACAGAATGTCCCTGCCCTTGCAGGCGTTTTGCCAGTTTACCGATGGTGGTTGTTTTACCGACGCCGTTGACACCGGTCACCAGGATGACGAAAGGTTGATGGGATGTTTCGATTATCAGCGGCTGGCTGCAGGGTTCGAGGATTTCGCTCATGGATTGCTGAAGTGCGGCGACCAGGGCATCGCCGTCTGCCAATTGCTGGCGTGCTACCTGCTTGGTCAGGTCAGCGATGACCCGTTGTGTTACCTCAACCCCGACATCGGCGGTCAGTAGCTGGGTTTCAAGTTCCTCCAGTAGCTCATCATCGATTTTGCGGTGACCCAGCACCAGTTCACTGATACCTTCGGTCAGGCTGGAGCGGGTACGCGACAATCCGCTTTTAAGTCGGGCGAACAGACCCTGTTTAGTGTTTTTGTCAGATGTATCTTTAGATTTGTCTTTTTTGAAACCAAACATAATGTCACGGGTCATATCTGTTAATTTGGTATATTCTAGCACTTCTTGAATTGAGGGATTGGACTTTATGCGAACAATTAACGTACTCGTTCTGGCCTGCCTGGGCCTGTTTGTGATATCGACAGCGCAGGCTGAGGTATCAGAATACAAGCTCGACAATGGTCTCAAACTGATTGTGGTCGAAGACCATCGCGCCCCCGTGGTTATCTCGCAGGTGTGGTACAAGGTGGGTTCGAGTTATGAGCTCAACGGTACGACCGGGGTGTCTCATGTCCTCGAGCATATGATGTTCAAGGGCACCCAAAAACTGGAGCCAGGTGAATTCTCCCGTATCATCGCGGCCAATGGTGGGCGCGAAAATGCCTTTACCAGCCGCGACTACACGGCCTATTTCCAACGCCTGGAAAAATCCCGCCTGAAGGTGAGCTTTGAGTTGGAAGCGGACCGCATGCGCGGCCTGCAATTGACTGATGAAGAATTCCAGAAAGAGGTCAGGGTCGTGATGGAGGAGCGTCGCTTGCGTACCGAAGACAAGCCGGAGTCATATACCTACGAACAGTTTAATGCCGTGGCGCAAATAACCAGTCCGTATCGTACCCCCATCATTGGCTGGATGAAAGACCTGGAAAGCCTGACGGTCGATGACCTGAAGGTCTGGTATCAACGATGGTATGCGCCCAATAATGCCACCGTGGTAGTGGCAGGTGACGTTAAAGGTAAGGATGTTTACCAACTCGCAAAACAATATTTCGGCCCGCTGAAGCCATCAAAAGATATACAGGCACCCAAGCCACAGACAGAACCCAAGCAGAAGGGGCAACGTCGGATCCAGGTAAAAATGCCAGCACAACTACCTTACTTATTAATGGGTTATCCGGTACCTTCGTTGTCAGGCGCTAATCCGGAATGGGAGGCCTATGCGCTTGAAGTGTTGGCGGGTGTCCTCGATGGTGGAGACAGTGCGCGTTTGCCGACACGTTTGGTCAGGCAGGGACTGTTGACAAGCGCAGGTGCGGGTTACAGTCTGGATAGCCGCTTGTCGGGAATGTTTCTGCTCGAGGCGGTGCCGGTTCAGGGTGGGACTATAAAAAAGGCTGAGGAAGTATTGATGAAAGAGGTGCAGGCATTACAGGATAAGATGGTGACTAAGGCTGAACTGGAGCGTATCAAGGCGCAGGTCGTTGCCAGTAATGTTTTTGAACGTGATTCGATTTTCTATCAGGCCATGCAGATCGGTGTCTATGAAACGGTGGGTATTGGCTGGAAACGTCTGGATGAGTATGTTGAAAAAATTCAGGCCGTGACGCCAGAGCAAGTACAGGCGGTGGCGCGTAAATATCTGGTGCCAGATCATCTTAATGTAGCCGAGCTGGTGCCTTTGCCCATGGATAGTCAATCCCGCAGACAACAAGCAGCAGGAGGTCAGCATGGCCGTCATTAAGATGTTAAGAATTGTAATGCTGGCAGGCCTGGCCTTACTCACAGGCATGGCTCATGCTGCTCCTGATATTCAACACTGGAAGAGTGCGCAAGGTGCGCAGATTTATTATGTGCACGCACCCGGTCTGCCGATTGTTGATGTACAGATCACGTTTAATGCAGGCAGTGCGCGTGATGAAAAGCTGTCCGGGCTGTCATCATTGACAAATCATATGTTGGGTATGGGCGCCGGTGGGCTGGATGCGACTAAAATCGCACAACGCTTTGAAGGTGTCGGTGCTCAATTCAGTCAGGATTCTGATCGCGATATGGCCTGGTTAAAGTTACGTAGTCTGTCGCAGGATAAATGGCTGACGCCAGCATTGGATACTTTGGCCTTGATTCTTTCGAGTCCGAACTTCAACTCAAAGGATATTGAGCGTGAGCGTAAACGTTATCTCAGTAGCCTGAAACGTGAAAAGCAGAACCCGGGGAGCGTGGCCAAGCGAATTTTTTACAAGGCCGTTTATGGTGAACATCCTTATGCCAATATGCCCAATGGCACTGAGGAGACCATTAAGGCGATCAGGGCTGCTGATCTTAAGCAGTTTTTCAGTCGTTATTATGTGGCCAGGAATGCCACCATCGCGATCGTCGGTGATATTAGCCGTAAAGGTGCAGAAGCCATGGTGGAGCGCTTGATGAAGCAGGTGCCTGCGGGTGAAGAAGCGCCTTTATTACCCAAGGTCAAGGAACTGAAGTCCGGGCAGGTGATCCGTGTGTCTCATCCTTCCACGCAGACCCATATCCTGATGGGGCATCCGGGAAATTATCGAGGTGACCCTGATTATTTTGCAATGTATGTGGGTAATCATGCCCTGGGTGGCAGTGGTCTGGTCTCTCGCTTGAGTGATGAAGTGCGTGAGAAGCGCGGGCTTTCCTATAGTGTCTACAGTTACTTTTCGCCGCTGGCGCGCAAAGGTGTTTTTATGGCAGGCATGCAAACCAAGAATGACCAGGTGGATGAGGCCGTCAAGGTATTACGTCAGACCATCAAGGGCTATGTAGACAATGGTATGACTGAAAAAGAACTGTTTGCTTCGCGAAAGAATATTACCGGTGGCTTTCCATTGAGGATAGACAGCAATAAAAAAATCCTCGGTTATCTGGCGATGATCAGTTTTTACAAGTTACCCTTGAGCTACCTGGCTGATTTCAATAAAAAGATCGATGCATTGTCATTAAAAGAGATACAGGAGGCCATGCGTCGACGCCTGCATGCGCAAAGTATGGTTACGGTTATTGTGGGTGGTGAAAAGACCGTCGCCAGTCAGTAATGGTTTTATCCGGGCAGGTTAACAGCAGGTGTTTTATGTTATCTTGCCCGGCATGGGCCAGACAGTCTCTATGTTAAGTGTTTTCTTAAAATGAAATCGTCTTCTCGTAACAAGCAAAACCAGGTGCGTATTATTGCCGGTGAATGGCGTGGCCGTAAGCTGGATTTCCCCACGTCGACAGGCTTGCGCCCAACACCTGACAGGGTGCGGGAGACGCTGTTTAATTGGTTGCAAGCGTATTTGCCGGGCGCACGTTGTCTGGATTTATTTGCGGGTAGCGGCGTGTTGGGGTTTGAGGCCTTGTCACGTGGCGCTGGTAGTGTGACATTTGTCGAGCGTGAGCGTGCCGTTTTCAATATGCTACAGGATAACGTACGCAAACTGGGTGCTGCTGACAGGACCACATTGCAGCATCGGGATGCGCAGGAATGGATTCAATCAGATGATAGCGGGGTGTACGATATAGTGTTTATGGATCCCCCTTATGGACAGGGTCTGGTGACAGATTGCCTGCATCTCTTTGAGCGCTATTCGTGCCTGAAGCCAGGTGGGTTGTTGTATCTTGAGCATGCGATCCAGGATGAGGCTCCCGATTTGGCTGAAAAATGGTTAGTATTAAAAAACAAGGCGGCGGGCCAGGTAAATTATTCACTCCTGCGTTCGCTGTGAAAAGCAGATAATTGAGAGATTATGTCAAAACAAACCATTGCCATTTATCCAGGTACGTTCGACCCTATTACCAATGGACACATTGACCTGGTAGAGCGCGCGGCATGCCTATTCGACCAGGTGATTGTTGCAGTGGCTGAAAAAACAGCTAAAACAACCACGTTCACGGCCGATGAAAGAGTAGGGATGGCGCGCGAGGTATTGTCTGCCCAGGGTAATGTGACGGTCTATAATTTCGATACCTTGCTGGTCGATTTTGCCAGGAAGCATCAAGCAAAAGTGATTCTGCGCGGCTTACGGGCGGTGTCGGATTTTGAATATGAGTTCCAGCTCGCTGGTATGAATCGCCATCTGGCCCCTGGCATCGAGACCTTGTTTTTAACACCGGCGCAGCAATATACATATATTTCCTCCAGTCTTATCAAGGAGATAGCTTCTCTTGGTGGTGATGTTACGGATTTTGTCCACGAAAAAGTCAAGGCTGCATTAAATAGAAGAATGCGCTAATATACGGAATTATATTTATTGAATACGCAATGCCCTCGGGGCCAGGAGTGAATAATGGCATTATTGATCACCGACGAATGCATTAATTGTGATGTTTGTGAGCCGGAATGCCCGAATGCTGCTATCTTTCAGGGCGACGAGATCTATGAGATCAATCCTGACCTGTGTACGGAATGTGTCGGCCACTATGATACGCCCCAGTGCGTCGATGTTTGTCCGGTCGACTGTATCCCCAAGGACCCCAATCGCGTCGAGAACGAAGACGAACTCATGGAAAAATACAAGAAGCTTCAGGGCGAAGAAGTGGCCTGATCAGTTCCTTATCAAGTACATTAAAAAGGCCCCGTTATCGGGGCCTTTTGTATTTAACCAGCACCAAACGATCGCTTGCATAACATACAACGCATGCTAATGCACTGTTGTAGCGGATGGGTTTTGAATGTCAGTGTTATCCATTAACTGGCATCTCCACGTCGCACTTTGATTTGTGCTATCTGCAAGGCAGGACTACACTTAAAGCCTGTCACACATAAGGTATTTTACAATGTCAGATGAACTGGACAAGCTCGGGTCATTGACACCCAAGCAGGCCTGGGAGCTATTTCAATCAGACCACCGAGCCGTACTGGTGGATGTTCGTTCCTCCATGGAATACCTTTTTGTCGGTCACCCATCAGGTTCCGTGCACGTGGCCTGGATAGATGAGCCGGACTGGGTAGTGAATCCTCATTTTGTTACCGAGATACGCCAGTTGATGCTGGGAGGGGTGGCTTGTGAGCCCGGTGACCCTTGTGCGCCGATCATACTGATTTGTCGTAGCGGCAAGCGTTCCAAGGAGGCGGGTTTGTTGCTAATCAAGTCTGGACTCGAGAATGTACATAACGTTGACGAAGGCTTTGAAGGTGAGCTGGACGAGCATCACCAACGCAGTACCGTTGGCGGATGGCGTTACCACGGTTTACCCTGGGAGCAGTGTTAATTATACATCGGGGTCATTCATGCCGCGGTGAATCCAGAACCAGACAACAAAAAATACAGCGATGAGCACGCCCGTCATCATGTAATCGGTTTCTCCGGTTATCATCGATACCAGCCAGACAACGACAGCAATGCCGGCGGCCAGTACGCTCGTGATCAGTAATGACTGTATCCAGGACATTGCTTGGCTTGCCTCAATAGTTGATGTTCACTACCCAAGGTAAAACAATATGTATTGAAGTAACTTGATTTATATCAAGCCAGCTCGTCATGGCAATTACTTGAGATAATGAATGGTTTTCTTGATACCCAGTTTACGGCTACGCGCCTGCTGCGAAACAATACCTCGTATATTGTATTCCTCAGTAATCAGGACTTCGGGATAGGCATCATTAAGAGCGATGATGTAGTGCTTGTCTTCACGCACGATGAATTGTCTGAACGTGGTTTCTCCCTGATAGTCAATGACGACATAGGCACCATGATGCAGGGGTACGCCGGGATCGACTATGATGACAGTGCCATCCTTGAACTCGGGTTCCATGCTGTTCCCCAGGACCTGGAGAGCATAGGGTGCTTTGGAGGCGCAGGCACTGATATCACCGCCGGTGTCAAATGGGACAGAACTCATTGAAAAACCTCAGATGGAAGACTTAAACTGACAATATAATAGCATTTTGTTCGGTATTTCGCTAACCATCTGAAAAATATATTTATTTTCAGGTTGTTATCCTGATTGCCCAGGCGTTGATGGTATCTTGGCAGGATTAACGCTGACAATGTCCACAGTAAAAAGTGGAGCGTTGACCTTGCGTCATTTTAAGAACGGGACGCCGACATTGATAGCAATCTTCACCCTCGCGTCCGTACACCTGTAGTGATTGGGCAAAATATCCGGGTTGGCCGTCACTTTGGGTAAAGTCCTTCAGGGTGGTGCCTCCCTGGGTGATGGCTGTCTGAAGCACAGACTTGATGGCATTGACGAGTTTGTCCCAGCGTTTTAATGATAGTTTACCCGCAGGCGTCGCGGGGTGAATACCCGCCATAAATAATGCCTCACAGGCATAGATGTTGCCGACCCCGACAACAATGTGGCTATTCATGATAAAGGTTTTGACGGCTTGTTGGCGTCCACTAGCCTGGGTCTTCATATAGGCATGATTAAAATCATCTGTAAGTGGTTCCGGGCCGAGCCCCAGTAAGCGTTTATGTGTTAACGGATCCTTGCGAGTCCAAAATACCGCACCGAAGCGCCGTGGGTCACGGAAGCGTAGTACCTTGTTATTGTCCAATACCAGGTCGATATGATCGTGTTTTTCTTCAGCAGTATGGCTATCGACAATACGCAGGCTGCCGGACATCCCCAGGTGGATAATGATGCAGCCCTGATCGGTGTGGATGAGCAGGTATTTAGCCCGACGTGTGACAGACTGAACAATGGTATTACGGGCTTCTTTACTCAGCCGTGTGCTGACAGGCCAGCGCAGGCGAGGCTCGCGAACAATGATTTGTTTTATGCGCTGTTTGAGCAAGTGGGGCATGATGCCCCGGCATGTGGTTTCGACTTCGGGTAATTCCGGCATATCTGCTTTTCTTTTTAGAGGTGACTTCGGCTAAACTTGATCAATTAAATGATGTTATATTGAACAGGCGTCATTGTTGCAGAATTTTTATAGAGTGACTATGAAATACCCATATTGTGAGTTGTTTAATTTTGACCAGGAAGCCATCGACGCCCGCTTGCGCCTGATGGATATGGGAGAAGAGGAATTGGCTCAGGCGCAGCGATTCCATGAAAAAGTTCTGCAGCCCCAGTTGTCAGACATAATTGATGATTTTTATCGAGAATTAACAGCCAAATCCGGGTTTATGCACATCATGAACAACGGTGGTTATGATCTGGCGATGCTCAAAAAGACCCAGGGGCATTATCTGAATAGCCTGGGTCAGGCATTCAATACACAGGACTATTTTGAAGAGCGTCTGAAGATCGGCTGGGTGCATCTACGCGTTGGTGTGCCCCTGAGTTTGTACCAGTCTGCTTATCGCATTTTACAGGAGATTTTTATTCGCTGGATCTGTTCAAGCATAGCAGGCGATGAGGAGCGTCAGGCCTTGACGTCTTATGTGTTACGCATATCTAACCTGGATATGTCTCTGGCAATCTCGGCCTACCATCATACTGAGGTGAGTGAGCTTGAAAGTTCACTCAAGAGTTTTCAGCACGACCAAGTGCATTTGATACGCAAGGTCAGCACCGATGCATTGACGGGTTTGCCAACCCGTGAAGTACTTATCAGGCAAATCAATTCAGCGTTGATGAGTTTGGGTCAGCGCGAGGGTAGTATCCATCTGATCATGGCTGATCTTGATTTTTTCAAGAAAGTAAACGACCAGTACGGTCATTTAACTGGGGACGAAGTGTTGAAAGGGGTAGCCTCACGCATCCGTCAATCCTTGCGTGGTACGGATATAGTAGGTCGCTATGGCGGTGAAGAGTTTATTATCTTGCTGATCGACAAGTCGGAACAACAGGCAGGGCAAATTGCCGAGCGTATCCGTACGCATGTCGTGTCGGGCCCGATTAAGGCGAATGGCAGTGAAATTGCCATCAGTCTGAGCCAGGGGTTGGCGACGGCAGTGACTGGCGATAGCGTAGAAAGCCTGATCGAACGTGCAGACCAGGCTTTGTACGAGGCCAAAGCCAATGGACGGAATTGTGTTGTCACAGCTCGGGGTTGATACGGGCGGTACGTTTACTGATTTCGTTTACATTGCTGATGGGCAGATTCGGGTGCACAAAGTGCTGTCTACCCCCGAGTCTCCCGAACTGGCCATTCTCCAAGGCATTGCCGAGCTTGGCCTGAGCCTGCAGGAGCTGCGTCTTGTGCATGGTTCTACTGTCGCCACCAATGCCGTTTTGCAGGGGCGTGGTGTCTCTACGGTCTATATAGGCAATCGCGGTTTCGCCGATCTGCTGAGTATTGGGCGTCAGGCGCGACCATCCCTGTATGATCTGCAGCCTGCCATGAAATGTGCGCCGGTCCCTGCTGATTATTGTCTGGAAACCGGCGGCCGCTTATCCGCTGATGGTGATGTGCTTGAGCCCCTGACTGACGCAGACATCCAGGTTTTACGCCAGCAGGTATTGACCTTAAAACCTCGCTCGATTGCAATTAACCTGTTGTTTTCCTATCTCGACCCATCCCTGGAGAAGCGTATCGCAGCAGTCATGCCGGATCATCTGTATGTGTCGTGTTCATCCGAGATCCTGCCAGAATACAAGGAATACGAACGTGGTATGGCGACCTGGTTGAATGCCTATGTCGGACCGTTGATGCAGGGTTATTTACACCGTCTGGAGCAGCAAGTTACACCGGCGAGTGTCGCGGTTATGCAGAGCGCTGCGGGAACGGTCAATGCCTCGCAAGCAGGGCGTATGACCGTCAACTTGTTGTTGTCAGGTCCCGCCGGTGGCCTGATGGCAGCGCACTATATCGGCAGGCAAGTAGGTTGTGAGCGTTTGCTGACCCTGGATATGGGGGGCACCTCCACCGACGTGGCTCTGATCGACGGCGATATACGTCTGACATCAGAAGGGCAGATAGGCGAGTATCCTGTGGCAGTGCCGATGGTTGATATGCATACGATCGGGGCAGGGGGTGGATCGATTGCCCGTCTGGATGCCGGTGGTATGTTACACGTAGGACCCGAATCTGCCGGGGCCTCTCCCGGACCTGTCTGTTACGGACGGGGTGGAACTCAAGTCACTGTTACAGACGCTAATCTGCTGCTGGGTCGTATACCACCAGATGCTCGCCTGGGTGGCTCTATGAGACTGGATGCGGATGCTGCGCGTCAGGCGATGGCGGTACTGGCTGCTGCTATGCAGTGCTCCATTGAACAGGCGGCCCAGGGTATTATTCGTGTCGCCAATGAACACATGGTCAGGGCGCTCAGGGTGATTAGCTTGCACAAAGGCTGCGACCCGCGCGATTACATGCTGGTTTCATTCGGTGGTGCGGGGGGGGTTGCATGTCTGTGCGTTGGCTGAGGCGTTGCAGATCAAAAGAGTGATGGTTCCCGTGCACGCAGGCGTCTTGTCAGCGCTGGGAATGTTGCTGACCCCCGCCAGTCGGCACAAGTCCCTTTCACTGCTCCAGAATTTAGCTGCAGTTGACGAGATAGACCTGAGGTTAAACTATCAAAGTCTTTGTGATCAAGCGATTGAAGAATTATATCAAGAGGGTCTGGCGCTGGCCGATATGGTAATCAAGTATAGTATGGATCTGCGCTACCAGGGGCAGTCCTATTACCTGAACATTACTTTTGATGTGGATAAAGACCCACTTCAGGATTGCCAGCAACGTTTCCATGAGTTACATCGACTGACTTATGGGCATTTACTGCAAAGTCCGGTGGAGTTGGTCAATATTCGTGTGGCAGTATCAGGCCCGACACCCGGGGTAAAGTTGGCTGCGAGGCCGTCCAGGTCGACGCGATTACCGCTTGAACAGACCCGCCTGGCCGGGTTTGAACACCCTGTTCCTGTGTATAATCGTGAGGATCTTGAGATGCATCAGGTGTTTACGGGCCCCGCCCTGGTGTCGGAATCCGTCGCGACGACGTTTATAACATCAGGATGGCGAGGTTATTGTGACGATATAGGCAACCTTATTCTTGAGAAAGATTGAAATAGGTCGCCCGAGGACACATATATACTCAGGAGTTATGTCGGATATTATAAAAAGTGATTGATTTACTAGGTTTTTTATCAGTCGCCAAAAGCAGTATGAGCTGGACAAGGGTAATAACAATGCACTACTATAGCCACACCAAGAGACAATACCTGACGAGTTCATTGTTTTTTATGTTAACCAATTAGAGAGTAGCGTCCAATGTTTGATCAAATTCTTACCTTCCTGGATCAAGGTTTACTCAATCTCAGTGCTTGGGGGATCGTATTAGTAGGCCTTGTCCTGGTGCAAATAACTATTGCAGGAGTAACGATTTACCTGCATCGTCATCAGGCCCATCGTGGTCTTGATATGAATCCGGTTCTAGCACATATATTCCGTTTCTGGTTGTGGGCAACAACCGGCATGTTAACCAAGCAGTGGGTAGCGATTCACCGTAAACATCACGCCAAGTGTGAAACGGAAGATGACCCCCATAGCCCCATGATTGATGGCATCAATAAAGTATTGTGGGACGGTGTTGCGTTGTACAAGAACGAAGCCAAAAACCAGCAGACCATGGATGACTACGGTCATGGCACGCCCGATGACTGGATGGAAAATAAAGTCTATACGCGTTTCAAGCAGGGTGGTATTTATCTGAACCTGTTGATCGATATTTTGTTGTTCGGTGTAGCCGGGATTGCAGTCTGGGCTATCCAGATGATCTGGATTCCGTTCCATGCTGCGGGTGTCATCAACGGTCTGGGCCATTACTGGGGCTATCGTAATTATGAGACCCAGGATGCTGCAACTAATCTCTGGCCTCTCGGTATCTGGATTGGTGGAGAAGAGCTGCATAATAACCATCATGCCTTCCCGAGCTCTGCCAAGTTCTCTATGAAAAGCTGGGAATTTGATATTGGCTGGTTCTATATCAAGGTGCTTTCAGCGCTGGGACTTGTCAAAGTGAAGAAGGTAGCACCCAAGCCACATATTGATGTGAATCGGGATACCATCGACCTGGAAACAATAAAGGCGGTGTTCGCGAATCGTTTACACGTCATGGCGAACTATGCCAAGCAGGTTACCCTGCCAGTACTGAGTGAGCAAATTTGTAAGGATGGTGCTTGCCAGAAGGCAATGCGTAAGGCCAAAACCTTATTGGTGCGTGAGTATCCGCAGATGGATGCAGCATCAAAATCTGAACTGGATCAAGTATTGAGTGATCACCATGAACTGGAGGTTGTATACAAGTTCCGCGTGCAATTACAGGAAGTCTGGGGCCGTGCTGCGGCAAACCACGACACCCTGGTTCAGGCGCTCAAGGAATGGTGTACACAAGCTGAGGAGACTGGCATCAAGGTGTTACAGGACTTCGCCAGGAGTCTGCGTAATTATACCCCGGTCGCTAGCTAAGTTATTTGGCTGGGTTAACGAAAAGCCGCCGGATGGCGGCTTTTTTTATATGTTGGTTTTTATAGTGGCTAGTGGCTAGTAAATTATCGGTCGCCTTGTTTTCTTGCCAGGGGTTTTTTCTAGGTACTCGCTACTCGCAACTAGCCACTATTTTTTCGCTACTATTATTTAGTCGATGTCGTAGTCATATTCGATGGTAAGCGGGGAATGGTCAGAGAAGCGTTTGTTTTTGTAGATGGACGCCTTGCTGATCTTGTCCTTGAGGCCGGGCGTGACGATCTGGTAATCGATGCGCCAACCGACATTGTTATCCCATGCCTGCCCGCGGTTTGACCACCAGGTGTACTCGTCTGCTTTCTGGTTAACGACCCTGAATGCGTCAACAAAGCCGACGGGACCGAAAACCTCATCCAGCCATGCGCGCTCTTCTGGTGTGCAGCCGGAATTTTTCTGGTTGCTCTTCCAGTTTTTGATATCAATTTCCTTGTGTACCGTGTTCAGGTCGCCGCAGATAATGAATTCTCGTTTTTGTTTGCGCATAAGGCGTAATTCATTGGCAAAGCGCTGCATAAAATCCTGTTTGTTGGTGTGGCGTTCTTCACTTGATGAGCCTGATGGCAAGTAGAGAGAAGCGATGCTGAGTTTGCCAAAATCGGCCTGTATGTATCGACCTTCTGTGTCGCAGTGATCCCAGCCCAGTCCAAAACTGACCCGATCAGGTTCGTGTCGGCAATATAATGCGGTTCCACTATAGCCTTTCTTGATGGCATCATGAAAATACACATGGTATCCCTTGGGGTGAAAGATTTTATCACTGAGCTGGTCTTCCTGGGCCTTGGTTTCCTGGATACAGATCACATCGGCCTGTTGTCTTTTCATCCAGTCAAAAAAGCCTTTCCTGGCGGCTGCTCGAATTCCATTGAGGTTGGCACTGATAATTTTCATCGAAGCAGGTTAATTGCAAATACAAAAAGATTCAAGCGTTTGATGACTGGATAGTTTAAGGACCAGCGGGATACCCCCTGCCACGCCGCTCATTCCATCTAGCCACAAACACAATCATGTCAATATACAAGGCAGGAAATACGGACGAAGTAACAAAGAGTCGGATCAGCTATACGTTAATTGGCTTCGGTGGATGAATAGATCACTATCCCCTGTTTCCCTTGGAGTAGGGGTCGTGTTCCGCTCTGCGCTTTTTTGAGTCTGTTTTTGTGTCTTTAATCTTTACCCTGCCTCTAGTATATTGGCGGTCCTCATTGATGTTTTAAAAAGGTGATGTTGGTATGCAGGACTATAAGCAGGAGTTTCTTGAATTTGCGATTGATATCGGTGTGCTGCGTTTTGGAGAATTCACCTTGAAATCGGGCAGAACCAGCCCCTATTTTTTCAACAGTGGTTTGTTCAATACAGGCGCCAGCCTGGCTCGGCTGGGGCGTTATTATGCCGAGGCGATCATGGCGTCTGATATAGAATACGATATGATTTTTGGGCCAGCCTATAAAGGTATTCCCCTCGCAGCCAGTGCCGCGATTGCTCTGGCGGATCATCATCAGCGCGATGTTCCCTATGCGTTTAATCGTAAGGAGGCCAAGGATCACGGAGAAGGCGGCAGTATTGTCGGTTCTCCGTTACAAGGTAAGGTGCTGGTGATTGATGATGTTATTACCGCAGGTACGGCTATACGTGAGTCGGTGACTATACTGGAATCGGCAGGTGCAGAACTGGCTGGTGTGGTGATTTCGCTTGATCGACAGGAAAAAGGAACAGGTGATATATCGGCGATACAGGAAGTGGAGCAACAATATAAGATAGCGGTGGCCAATATCGTTAGTCTGGATGATCTGGAGGAGTACCTGGGTCGTCTATCGGCGTATGAAGAGGCAGTGTCGTCCATTCGGAATTATCGTCAGCAATACGGTGTTTAGGGCGCAAGCCAACCGGATCCAGGTGTCAGGGATTATTGCCAGGAATACTGAATTAACCTGGGGAATCCCAGGTTAATTCATGGCTGGATAATGACAGTTGGCAGGTTCCTGACTGCTCCGCATGAGACATCTTGCTGATACCCCACTATTCGCTACGATCTTTGCCTTGATCCAGAATTAATCAGAAGTTCCCCAGCATTAACTTCAGACCGACGAGTATCGTAATCACCTCGAAGGCACGCTTGATGAGCTGATTTCCCTTGATGATCGACAGGTGCGCGCCAATATACCCTCCCAGGAGTGAGCCTAGCAGCAGGGCAGGCAGCCAGTTCCACTGGATCTGGCTTAGTATTCCCAGGGTAATGGCTCCTGCTCCATTCCAGAACAGGCCAACCAGTACCAGTGTGTAGGCGACAGCGCGTTTATAGTCCAGGCCATACCAGCGAATGAGCCACAGGGTAACGAACAGTCCGGTGCCTGAGGTCAGGGAGCCGTTAAGGATGCCAATAAAGAATATCACCAGGCCGCCGCTGATATAACCATGCAGGTTGCGATGCAGGGGTTGATAATGCTGGCCCAACGCCTTATTCAGACTGGAATAGATGCCCAGGCCCAGGATCAGGGCCCCCAGGCTAAAACGAGCATATTGTTCGGGTATTTCGAGGATGATATTGGCGCCCACTACCACGCCTGGCAGGCCTGTCAGGAGTATGAAAAGCGTGAAATGTCGTTCCAGGGTGTTATTTCTGAAATGGCGTAGCGTGGCGCCTATGCCGAGTGCGACACTGGCGACTTTGTGGGTAGCCAGGGCAGTGCTGAACGGGAGCCCGAGAAAAAGCAGGACGGGGAGCTGGATGAGTCCGGCGCCACCCCCTGAGAATGCCGAGAATATATTGGCAATCAGGGAAATGAGAAATAAAATCAGTTGTGAATAATATTCCATGGTATTTTCATCGAACTTTTAGGATATAATTTTAATCTAAACAGGAACCTGAAGAATCAAGGCTTGAGTTTGTCTGCTATGAAAGCATTTGTATATATATTTGTGTTGTTAATGTTGATGCCAGTGGGCGCGCAATCCGCTCTCTATCGTTGGGTCGATGCCAAAGGCAAGGTCCATTACAGCGACCAAGTCCCCCCGGAAGAAGCGCAGCATGAGCGCAAGATAATAGATAGCAAAAGTGGCCGCACCATCGATACAATAGAGCGCAACAAGACTTTAGAAGAACTCCAGGAATTGAAGCGCCTGCAAAAGATCCGGGCCGAGGAAAGAGAAAGGGAAGAGCAGCGCCGTTACAAGGATCGGGTATTGTTGTTGACCTATCAAAGTACGGCCGAGATTGTTGCTGCTCGTGACACAAAAATCCAGACCATCGAAAATACGATCGAGAATGTGTTGGGCACGCGTAAGTCCCAGAAGGGTCGTCTAAATGAAGCGCGTAACAGGGCGGCTGATTTTGAGAGGAGTTCGCGTCCCATACCAAAGAAAGTGTTGGATGATATCAAGATGCTGAGAGCGCAAATCAAAAAAAGCGATCAATATATCAGCAACAAACGCCAGGAGCAGGAACAGATTCGCAAAGAATTTGCAGGATATATTAGTCGTTATAATGAACTGACTGAATAATCTACCCGGATTTGCCTTGCTAAAACCACTAGCCCTTAATGAGGGTGCCGACACCCTCGTCGGTGAATAATTCCAGCAGCACCGCATGTTCCACTCTGCCGTCAATAATGTGAGCGGTTTTAACACCACTGCTGACAGCGTCCAGTGCACAGCGTATTTTTGGTAGCATGCCGCCATGAATAGTGCCATCCTCTATCAATGCCTGTACCTGGCGGGCATCGAGCCCGGTGAGTAATTGATCGTTCTTGTCGAGGAGTCCTGCTGTATTGGTTAGCAGGATCAGTTTTTCGGCGCCCATGATCTCGGCCATTTTGCCGGCGACCAGATCGGCATTAATGTTGTAGGAAAAACCGTCTTTGCCGACACCAATCGGTGCAATGACGGGTATGAAATCGCCGTCAATGAGCATGTTGACCACGCCGGGGTCAATGCTGTCTACTTCCCCCACGTGTCCAAGATCGATAATTTCAGGAACATTGATCACGTCAGCATGTTTCGACATGAGCATTTTTCGTGCATAAATCAGGTTACCATCCTTACCCGTCAGTCCGACGGCATTGCCGCCATGTCGGTGGATGAGGTTGACGATTTCTTTATTGACCTGCCCCCCCAGTACCATTTCGACGATGTCCATGGTTTCACTGTCGGTGACACGCATGCCGTTAACGAATTCGGATTCCTTGCCGATTCGTTTGAGCAAGTTGCCGATCTGGGGGCCGCCGCCATGGACAACAACCGGGTTGATGCCCACCTGTTTCATCAGTGTCACATCGCGGGCAAAGCCGTTTTTCAGGCTTTCATCTGTCATGGCATTGCCGCCATATTTGATGACAACGGTTTTTCCGCTGAAGCGTTGGATATAGGGCAATGCCTCAGTCAGGACCTTGGCAAAATTAATCGCATCTTTACTTTTTAATGACATGATACAGTGACTGCTCTGATAGGGTAATTGTCGTTATTATGTAACGCTTTTTGTCCGCGCAAAAGGCCTGTGGCATCAATACTTGTCACCCTGTTCAAAACGGCAAATCAAGATCGGGTTTAATGCTGGTGAGTTGGGACCGCATTATGTCCTGGATTCTGCCCATAGTGGCAGCGTCATTGGCTTCAAAGCGTATGACCAGTGAAGGCGTGGTGTTGGAGGCGCGAACCAGCGCCCAGCCATCTTCAAATTCCAGCCTCAGGCCATCTATATCAATCATTTTTGCTCCAGGGAAATGTGCGCTGGCCTTGAGCTTCTGCATGAAGTCATGATGTTCACCTTCCTGCATGGATACATTCAGTTCGGGTGTGCTGACGCTCTCCGGCAGCTTTGAAAAAACCTTGTTGCTGGGTTCACTTTCGGAGGCTAGGATTTCCAGTAAACGTGCCCCTGCATACAGGGCGTCATCAAAGCCCAGCCAGCGTTCCTTGAAGAAGATATGGCCGCTCATTTCACCCGCAAGCTGTGCGCCGGTCTCTTTCATTTTTGCTTTTATGAAGGAGTGTCCGGTTTTCCACATCAGGGGTTGGCCGCCATGGTCCGATATAATTTTTTCAAGGTGGTTGGTGCATTTGACATCATAAATGATTTGCGCGCCTGGCTGACGTGTCAGTACATCCATTGCCATCAACATTAAATAACGATCGGGCCAGATAATTTTTCCTGATGAATCGATGACGCCCAGGCGATCGCCATCACCATCAAATGCAAGTCCCAGGTCGGCATCATGTTCGGTTACCGCCCGTGCCAATGGCATCAGGTTTTCTGGTTTGCTGGGGTCAGGGTGATGATTGGGAAAATTGCCGTCAACCTCACAGAACATATCAATCACATCACATCCCAGCGCCCGGTATAGTTGAGGTGCTATTTCACCAGCGACGCCATTACCGCAGTCAACGACGATTTTAAGAGGACGCTCCAGCCTGACATCGCTGGTGATACGCTCAATATAACTGGGGATCACATCAATGGTTTGCAGGTTGCCTGTTTCGTTAATGAGGTCATCAGTATCAATGCGTTTTTTAAGCGATGTAATGGCTTCGCCGTGTAATGTGTCACCATTGAGCATCATTTTCATACCGTTATACTCAGGCGGATTATGGCTGCCTGTTAACATCACCCCTGAGCCATTGCCGATATAATGACTGGCAAAATACAGTACGGGTGTCGGTACGCGACCAATGTCAACGACTTCCCGTCCTGATTGGATGAGTCCATCGATGAGGGCCTTGCTAAGTTCCGGTCCTGATAGCCGCCCGTCGCGAGCGACCACTATTTTTTGCTGGTCCCGGTAGTGCGCTTCACTACCCAGGGCGTGACCGATTTTTTGTGCGATATCGGCAGTCAGGGTTTTATTGACAATGCCCCTGATGTCATAGGCCTTGAATATGGAGGTGACCGGGTTCGGGTCGGATGCCGGTGTCTCTTTCTTGCTGGTTAAATCACGTACCTCAAGGGCATCTGTCGTGGGTGTGAGGCTTAATTCGCTGAGTTGAGATGCTTCAGTGACTTCAGCGAGGGCGGATTTATGCAAGTCGGTATTCTTGTTTTTTTCACGCAGCCCCGTCATGTTGCCAGCTATCATACGCAGTTGTTCCATTGCGCCCAGGCAATTCTTGAGCGAAATAGGATAACGGTTGCTCATCTCGCCGACCTGGATATCCTTGACCAGTTTTATGATCATGACCTGATCGTTTAGCAGGGCCTTGTGCAGGCGTTTATACATTAAAAATAATATCAGGCTAAGGACAATCCATAGGGTGGCAACAATGGCCCAGAACAGCATGGTACTGTCCTTATCAAGACCACGCGCCTGGTCATTCGGCCAGTAGGCAATATTAAGGAGTGTGTTTTTTACCGGAATCTTTATCAGTGGATCGCCGGATTTGAAGGCGTTGTTGCCACGACTGATAATGGTAATACTTTGTCCTCTGGAATTGGTTTGCTGCAGTTCCAGTAGGCCAGTTGTCGCCTTCATCTGGGTGACAACCTGTTTCACAGCTTGTACAGGCAGAGTCACCAGGAGATTGCCCAATGTACTATTATTGTTGCCTTTGATGTTGCGCGCGATATCGATATGTTGCTCAGGCTTGCCTAGCAGGTGTACTTCGACGATCGAGCTGTCGCCCATGCGTGATTTATGCAGTAGGTCAAGGCAGGCATAACTAATGGGTGGATTGATGCTGTTGTCGGGTTCGTCGAACTCGGGAGGCAGGATCTTGATGCGCAAGGCAGCCGGAAATATATAGGCGAGCAGGGATTCGCGTTTATGTAGGGCATCTTCGTCTTTAGTGCGCAAGGCATGGATCAGGCCAGGCTCTTTCACCATCAGGTCCATAGCTTCTATGTAGTGGTGCATGGACTGTTCAATCTGGCGACCATAACTTTCAACCAATAGTTGACTGCTTTCATTCTGGTCAATGGTAATGCTGGATTTCAGTTGTAGGTAAATCAGGATAGAACCAGCGCCGAGCAACAGGGTTAATGATATAAAAATGGTCAGAAAAACAGATTCAAGGCTGGTTGTTCCTGATTTAGGTCTGGCAGCAGTTTTGGTAATTTTACTACGTTGCTTGCCTTTGCTATCTGATTTTATTCCTAACTTCATTTACATTGTTTCCTGTTGATTGAATGTTAAATTCGCAACCCAGTCATTCCATTGGCATAGGTTTTTCAGGGTGATGTTATGTGGTTCTAAGCTTGCTCGTCGTAGTATCGTGAAGCGGTTATTTACTGTCGCCCCGTATGTCCGAATCCCCCGGTGCCACGTTGTGATTCACTAAACTCTTCCACCTGTTCGAAGTGCGCGCGCACAACAGGAACAATAACCATTTGTGCGATACGCTCACCTATTTCGATGGTAAAAGCTTTTTCGCTGCGATTCCAGCAGGAGACGAATAATTGTCCCTGGTAATCAGAATCAATCAGGCCAACGAGGTTGCCGAGGACGATACCGTGTTTATGCCCAAGACCTGATCGGGGCAGTAACATCGCGCAAAGAGAAGAGTCCTCGATATAGATAGAAATACCTGTCGGGATGAGCTGGGTCTCGCCGGGTTGTATTTCCAGGCTGTCATCCAGGCAAGCACGTAAATCGAGCCCGGCAGAGCCAGTGGTTGCGTAGTCGGGTAACGGTATATCCTTACCGAGTCTTTCGTCCAGTATTTTCAGTTGTATTGTTTGCATTGATCCTCTCGGCAATTATTTTTATCAGTTTCTGTGCGAGCAGTGTTTTACTAGTCTGCTCCAGGTGGATATGCCCTTGTGACCAGAGCACATCCACTTCGTTATCATCCTGGTCAAATCCCTTCGTCGGGCCAACGCTGTTAGCGACGATGATATCCAGTTTTTTACGCTCCATTTTTGCACGCGCATAATCGAGGACATTATCAGTTTCAGCAGCGAACCCCACCGTGTAAGGGGCTGAAGATAAGGTAGCGACCGAGCTGAGGATATCATGGGTGCGCACCAGTTTCAGTTGCATCTCATCGGCCGTCTTTTTGATTTTATTAACCGCCTGCAATCCGGGTTTATAGTCTGCCACGGCGGCGGTAGCAATAAAAATGTCGCATTGTGTTACATGGTGGTGAACGGCCTGATGCATCTGACTGGCAGTCTCAACATCAATTCGTGTCACGCCATCGGGTGTGGCCAATGATACCGGGCCCGCAATCAGTGTCACTTTAGCGCCGGCTTCAATGGCCGCACGGGCAAGCGCAAAACCCATCTTGCCTGAGCTGCGATTGCTGATATAACGAACCGGGTCGATGGGTTCGCGCGTCGGGCCAGCAGTGATCAGGATGTGCCGGCCTGTCATCAGGCCGTTACGAAATAATGAGGTGCAGCCCTCAATGAGGTCCGCGGGTTCCAGTAGCCTTCCCAGGCCAATATCTCCACAGGCCTGCAAGCCCTGTGCGGGACCGAGAACAGAGAC
>Ga0209633_10001401_pt1 | contig 24886 bp, 11 predicted proteins | sample Cruoilmetagenom1_FD_187290 | JGI IMG/M metagenome (GOLD analysis project Ga0209633, IMG submission 187290) | Oil polluted marine microbial communities from Coal Oil Point, Santa Barbara, California, USA - Sample 1 (SPAdes) (version 2) | ecosystem: Environmental > Aquatic > Marine > Oil seeps ...
AGCGATGGCAAAGGCGGTACAGATACTGCTACAGAGACCATCACCGTCACGGCGGTCAATGATGCACCGATTGCGGTGAATGACAATAGCAATGGTATAAGTGGACAGCCAACTACCATTAACGTTATTAGCAATGACGCGGATCTTGAAAGTAATATTGATCCAAAAACAGTTAAGCTTATTGATTCTTTAGGTAATGAGGTTACAAGTTTAGTAGTCAAAGGTGAGGGCACTTGGACGGTTAATGTTACGACAGGTGCTGTCACCTTTACTCCTGTTAGCAACTTTAATTCTGATCCAACACCTGTCAAATATGTGGTATCTGACACTGGTGGTCTAAAATCCAATCAAGCAACCATTACTTTGGATTATCCGAATCTAAATCCTAATGCCAATCCTGATTCCAAAACCCTTACAGAAGATCTAGGATCATATAACGTAACTGGTAACGTATTAACTAACGATAATCTAGGCAATACGCCAACTCAAGACCTTACTTGGGGTAGTGAAACTGCCAATTATGGTAGCGTTACCAAAAATGCTGATGGCTCATATAGTTATACCTTGAACAATGCCAGTGCAAACGTACAAGCGCTTGCTAAAGATCAGGAAGTAACGGAAGTCTTTACCTATACTATTACCGATCAAGATGGTCAGACCTCAACTTCAAGTCTTACTATCACCATAACAGGTACTAACGATAGACCTGTTATTACTAATGGTGCTACCGCTGCTGGTGTTATCGATTCCAAACAGATTGTAGAGCAGACGGATAAGATATCTATTACTCAATCAGGGATGATCAACTTCACTGATGTAGATACGACTGATATCTTAACCCTTAATTATGTAAAAGCTCAGAATCAGTTCAGTTATGGTAGTGGTAATACTTTGACTTCCTTGACTAATGCGCAAAAGACAGCATTAGAGAACATATTTTCTGTAACTAAAACTGATAATAGCTCAGGTAATTGGAATATTAATGCGTCCAGTACCGCACTTGATTTTATTCCTGTAGGACAAAGCGTTACTATTCGTTATGCCGTACAAGTCAATGATGGTAAGGGTATCACGACCGTTGCTAATGGTAATGAGCTTAGCAGCAGTAGCGTACGCTATGTTGAGGTCACTATTACTGGTACTAATGACAATCCGATTTTGGTCAATGATACAGCCCGTATTCAAGAAGATAATTTACTTGCCGCTAATCTGTTTAGCAATGATACAAACGATATTGATTTTGGCGAAAAATTAACGGTAGAGTCTTATTCTATCAATGGTACGTCCTATCTAGTAACCGTGACCACAGGCAGTAACACAGCCAAAGATGTCACTATAGATACGGTTAAGATAGGTAGCATCGTTATTAATAGTGATGGCAGCTATACTTTCACCCCAGTGGCTAACTTCAGTGGCAAAGTTCCTGAGATCACAGTACAAGTATCAAACGGCTTAGCTAGCACCAATCCTAATCGATTCAATGGTGAGGAGAAGCTCAATATTACCGTCGATCCAGTATCGGATGGACCTGGTCTCACGGCAGTTAGCGTCTCAACGCCTGAGGATACAAAAGTCGCGCTAGGACTAAAAGCACCTACGATCACGGACAAGACTGACCTCGATGGGACTAGCAACTTTACTGATAATCCAGAACGTATTGGCTTAATTACCTTAAGTGGCGTTCCTAATGGCGCAGTATTGAGTTATGGTAGTACCAGCTTTACCTCAACAGGTAACAATATCACCGTACTAATAAGTGACTTTGTGACCGAAGGTAAAATCATTAGTAACCCTGGTACACCAACTATTACGATGACTAAGGCTGAGTTTGAGGGACTAGAATTAACTCCGCCTAGAGACAATGCTACGAACATCTCTATCAATATGTCCGCCACAGAATTTGAGGTGGATAATAGTGGTAGTGTGATTAAGGTAGATAGTAATGGAACTATAGTGACTACAGGAGGCAACGCCATTGCAGGGGCTACTACTACGGTCAAAGTTAATGTCGATGTTCAAGCGGTGACAGATAGCGCTACTAACAACGCAAGCGGCGACGATGCTAGCAGTTTTAGCTACCAGTCAGGTGCAGGGGTCGTTGATAGGACTTTGACCGTTACTCGTACAGAAAATGAATTTGTTGCACTGCCGATAACAACTACCTTTGGTGACTTAGTAGGCGGTACTGGTAATAAAGAGACTTATGGCTTTGTACTAAAAGGCTTAAACCCTGGCGCAATCGTTGAGTTTACGCCTGCGGGCAGCAGTACAGCAACGCTCTATACGGTTGATGCTACTGGTCAATTATTAATCGGCGCTACCCAAAACGGTAGTGGTGCTATTACTGGGACTAGTCTAGTTGCCGCAGGCGGTACTATGCCAAAAATCAGTATTAAGTCAGCAGAGTATGATTCAAAAGATATGAGCGGTATTACCGTATCGCTATACACTCAAGATCATGATGCTGACTCTGATCTTAACTCAACTCTTACTGGTATTCAGAAAGATGCCTCTATAGAGCTGATTGGTACAGTGAATGTCAACCTAACGGTTACGCCAGTAGCGGGTCAAGTCGCGATAACCTCTAACGCGATTAGTACAACAGAAGATACAGCGGTTACCCTTGATACCTTTGGCTTCAGAGTGCTTGATGATAAATCAGGTACTAACAGCACTAACCCTGAGACTATCACAAAGATTGAGTTTACATTGTTAGAAGGGTGGACCTATACCAATACTAGCGGCAGCACAGTAGGGGCAGCAGGCGGTACCACGATTAGTATAGATACTTCTAGTGTGACTAACCTCAATACCTTCTTAGGGGGATTATCTATTAAGCCGCCAGCGCAGTCCTCAAAAGATGCGAGTTTTGTGTTCAAAGTAACCAGCAAAGACATCGATGATGATGGCGGTGTTAACGTAGAAACTACAACGACGCTACCCGCTAAAAAAGTAACCGTCACTCCCGTTGCCGAAGTGGTTGGTGGACGTACTGATAGTGATGCGATAGATGATTTGACTATTAATCCAAATCATACCTATACAGCTAAGGCTAATGAGGACGCATCATTTAATCTTGGTACCAACGGTAGCTTTAGATTACAAACGGGTTGGTCAAATCAAGATGATACCGTCAACTTTGGTCAAGAGTCTCATACCGCTAACCCTAAAGATTCAGAAGAGACTTATGCTCACTTAAGCTTTGGCAATAAGGTAGATGGCGTAGGTGGTGTGTTTACGTCAGTAGTGGGTGCTGTCTTTAGTTATACCAAAAATAGCGTAGTCATAAACCTGACCGATAATGGTTCAGGGGTGGATATTCCAGCGGCTTATCTAAACAGCGTCACTGTCAAGCCACCATTGAACTATAGTGATTACAACTTAGCGAGTGGCGCTAGTACAGTCGTAAAAGTCCAAGCAAAAACTATCGACTATGATGAAGATACAGGAGCCAGTACTACGCCAGTAGTTAGTGGTGAGAGCTATCTAACCTTTGTAGTCAAAGGAGTAGCTGATCCAACGACATTAGCGGTTTCTCCTGCTATTGGTAATGAGGATCAAGCAATAGTCGGCGGTAATAAGCGTGATACTGCTGCCAATATGAGTACTGATATCAATCCTGCTGCGGGTATTCCATTAAAGATTACCCCAAGCTCACGGGATAATGATGGTTCTGAGACTTATAATGTGACTATCAGTGATATCCCAGTAGGAGCGAAGCTATATATTGATAATGGCACGACGATAACCGAAGTCTCTATCACAAGTGGTTCTGTAACCATCAATGACTATACGAATGCTGTAAAGAATCTATATCTCGTCCCAGCTGAGAATTATAGTGGTACTGTAGCACTAAAAGTATCCTCAACTAGTACAGAAATCGATGGTGACATTAGTGCGCCAAGTCCGCAGCTGACCCTATCTGTAAAAGTTAATGGTAAGGCTGATACTATCTCCAATGATAGCCTAAAAGTGATGACTGATAATGGCAAAAATTATAATTATGTCACTGATGAGGTGACGGTAGATGGTACCAGCACTATCGCAATGTCGAGTCTATTCGCTAATGTTAGTAATATAAATCCTTATGATAATGGCTCGCCAACAGCGGAACAGGTTGTTTATAGCGTTAAAGGATTGCCTGCAGGTTTTGACTTGTCAGGTGCAGGCGTTACCTTCTTGGGAGGTAGTGGTACAGGACGAGTATGGTCAGTCACTCTAGAAGCCCTAAAAGATAACACGGCTCAATTAAAAGTACCTAATAACTTTGCTGGTGACGTTAATTTTACTATTACGGGTACAACTACAGAGACAGGATCAGGAAACAGTGCTAGTCATGGTACCAAACCAGTCTCTATCTTAATAAAACCAGATGCCGCCGATAGTAAAATGAATAATCCGCAAATCATTGCCACTGAAGATTTGTGGACTACCATAAATTTCAAAACTGCTTTTGAGAGCAATGATACGGTGAATGTCGCTAACAAAGCGTCAGGTTATGAGGCGTTAGAGACGATCATCATCTCTGCTGATTTCTTATTAGCGAATGATTTGCTGTTACAGCTAGATGGTACTGGTGTGACACTTACTGCTGGTCAAAATATTACTATTAATGCCAGCCAAAAAGTGGAGTTTAAATATGATAATGATAAGTTGCATAGTGATAATTCTATCGATATTCCGTTTAGCTATACGTATACCGATAGTACAACACTAGTTGATGGATCAGTTATTAATACTACTTCACCAGTTATTAACGGCCAACTAGTCAATATAACTTTCCAAGCAGTCACTGACCAGCCATTCATCACCCTGAGCTCAACAGACAATACCATTAATAACAGCGGGATGGATGATACTTTATCGGTAACCGTCGCTATGAATTCACCAGATAAAGATGGTTCAGAGAGCTTTACCCGTTTAGAGGTCACAGATGTCCCTGAAGGACTGATTGTAGTAGGGGGTATACTGTCAGATAGTATATGGTATGTTGATATACCAAATACAGCTATTGCTACCAGTTCAGCGACCTACCAGCTGGTATTGGAGCTTAATAAAACCAGCCCTAACATTCCTGAAGGTACGTTCGCGATTAAGGTAACTGGCGTCACCCAAGATATCAATGGAGACGGTCGTGATGGTGGGGAAGCGCGTGCTACTCAAACTATTAATATCGTTCTGACTAGACCTACTGATGAAAGTAATGACCCTACTAATACGGCTACGTTGATTAATAATTTTGGCAAAGAGCCAACCGCACCATCACAGTCAAACGAGGATGCCAGTATATTATTGGGCAATATATTAAACGCCACCTTGGTCTCTGGTCTCTCAAAACCCGTAATCGCTTATACTTTCTTTATCAGTGATCTACCAGCAGGTACTGCGGTACAGAGCAGTAGTGGTGATGTTAGCATACAACAAGTCAATGGAATATATCTTATTGAAGTTAAAGAAGCCAGTAACCTCACTCCAGAACAGGCGCTTGACACCATTACAGTGACACCACCGCTCAACTTTAGTACCAACGTATCTGGAGCCAATCAGGATATTACTTTTGATGTGATATTTACCGCTTTGGATAGTGATGGTCGTGAGGATGTAACTACAATAAATGATGTTAAGGTCACAATAAAGCCACTAACTGATCCAATGGATGCCGCTGGTAAAAACACGGTCATACAGACCGCTGAAGATACTACTGTTAATATTAATATTAACTTAAAGAATAAAGCAGATGGCGATTATGTACAGCTTATCGATGGCAAGTTGTATATCCAACTTAATGAGACCCAGCTAGTCACAGGTACTGGGCCTGCTGGAGTATTGACTGACGCTAGTGGTAATGTGTTACTACCAGTTACATTATTAGCTAATGCTGTTGGTAATATCCCTGCTGGCACTTATTATGTTTTAAATATGGCAGATACTGATAGTTCTGTGAATGGTATAAATCCACCAGATAATATCACGATTAAATATACTCCTGCTGAAAACGCAGATGGTACCGCCAATATTAAGGTATATACCGCGCACAAAGAAGTCAGTGATATCGCAGGACATGATAGCGGTACGCTAACCTATGAGCATACTTATAATGTCAGTGTATCAAAGCAGCCTGATAATCTTAAAATAACCAGTAGTACCGATGGCTCTAGCGCGGTAGCTATTGGTAATGAGGATAGCTTCATTGCTATCAATTATAAAATCACTAATATCGATGAAGGCGATACGGCAGCTGCTATTAGTCTGGATAATATTCCAGATGGCTATGTGGTGTACTACACCAATAACAGCGGAGTGAAAGTAATTGCCAATAATAACGGTGACATAGATAGTGATGGCAATAACTTATGGTCAATAAACACTTCTAATTTAGGAGCAGCTGTTAATGGCGAGACTAGCAATATATTCATCAAGCCTCCTGAAAATATTAGTGGTACTGCTATAACAGGTATCGAGATAAAAGTTATTCATAATAGTGGTAGCATCAGCGATCCACTGATTATCGATCTTGATATCATACCTATCGCTGATGGCGTGACTTTTGACCCTACAACCATATTAGGCTCTCAAGGTAAGTGGGCACTACTGAATCTAAATGCTAGTATGATAGACGTAGATGGTAGTGAAACCGTGACCATGGTTATCACAGACAATGGCACAGCATTAACCGATGATGTGCTACGCTTTAGAGTCAAGAGTGATCCTAACGCTGTTCTTGATATCACTTGGAATGGTAATAGCTATACCATAACGGGAATCAAGCCTGAGCAAATCAATGATCTGCAGATTCAATCTTCAGTACCACTTGATGGTGATCTCAAATTTACGCTCAGTACAGTTGACTCTGCTGGCAGTATGAGTAACGTATCTACTCCTGTGACCAAACCAGTATTAGTTGATATTGAATTTACCTCTGTATTTGAGGGTGGGACAGAAGATGATATTCTCGATGCTTCTGGTCAAAATACAGCCGTGAGTTATAAAGGCGGTGCTGGCAACGATACGCTAATCGGTGGTAGCGGTAAAGATATCCTAGAAGGTGGTGCTGGTGATGACTTCCTAAGCGGCAATGCAGGCGCAGATACGCTACGTGGCGGTGCTGGTAACGATACGCTAGTATTCGCAGCTGACAACCTATTGATAGATGGTGGTATTGGTAATGATACTCTATTAATCAACATTGCTGATACTAGCATTAACTTTAGCAATTTTAATGCAGGGGTATTTGATAATATCGAGACCATTGATATGACGGGTAATGGTAAGCAGTCGTTATTCAATATCAAAACTAGCGACGTTATTGACATGACCGATAGCAATAATAAGTTATTTATTGATGGTGATAGCGCTGATCTGGTCTCTTTAGTAGGATTTACCAAACAAACTTCTACTGAAGCTGGATATAATCAGTATCAAAGCGCTACTGATGCAACTGTGAAGTTATATATTGATACGGACATTACCCCTACGATAATATAATTGGGACAAGTGAACTGACCCCCATAAGTTGTGTCCAACTTATGGGGGTCGGTTCATAAGTTGAGGTTTTTTAATTATCCTGCATATCGAAAGCCATAATTAATTATGGCTTTTGGTATTAAAATTAAAGCTATTGATCTGCCTGCACGTTATCTTTGCTATCTGTGACTGCTGGTAGTGAAGTAATAGGGGTGATACGGTAGTCGTATTGTACTGAAGGCGCTGCCGTTACAATCTTATTAGAGGGTTTGTCTGATTGATACTGTTGTATCTGGCTTTGATTGTAGCTTTTAACTTCGCCAATAAGTTTAGAAAGTTGCTCAGTATCCTTATCGATGTCAGCATCTAATTGTTGATATTCTTTAGTTTGTTTAAGCGTATATTCAGGCTGCTCTCGTTGAGTGTCGAGGACTGAATTAGTATTGGGTTTTAAATTGTTGTTAGCATTAAGCCTTGATGCTTGCTCTACTGAGGAGTTACTATTTTGTTGTGCCGCGTTTTGAACAGTAGACGTTGGCTGTTGAGCGATGAGCGTATTTTTATCAGCTAAATTATTTTCGGTATTTGCTACCATATTAATGTTAGTAGTACTTGTCTTATTAGTTTGCAGGTCATTCGATTGGATAGCCATGGTTTTTTTATCATCGAATGGTGTTAACCCGTCATCTTCTATAACAGAAGTGGATACTAAGCCATTGTCATTAAGCGATGAAACTTCTGTTGATGATTCCTTATCATTAAAGACCGTAAAATAGATGACCACTGTAACCAACACATGGATTAATATTGCTAGCGTAATAGCTACGGGCGATCGGTCTTTTGGTCTTTTTAGCTGATTAGATGGTGGTAATAATTGAGTCATAAGGTTGTGATCCATACGGCAAAAATAGGGATTTAATAGATAGTTTATATTAAATAATTGTTATAATTTCTTGCTGTACTGTATATTATTGTTCTACCATTATGCCTCTTAGAGTATTTGTTTAGGCGGTAAATAAAGTTTTAAACTTAAGTGTCGTCCTATATAACAAGTAACAGACTCGCATTTTTATTAAAAATTTCCAATGAGTCAATCATATGTATCTCATTTGCTAGTATTTGCATCTTCCATTTGTCTAAAGCAGAACTGAATGAATGTTTATCAGTACAATTTACCCATGAAAACATCAATTAATAAAGTGTTCGCTATGAAGCGAGTATGGCATAGCATAGCTTTTAGTATGCTATCTATATCATTATCAGGTACAGCATTTGCCAATGCTGACACTTACATGAATACGCTTATTAATCAAGCGATTCAAAGCCATCCCTTAATAGGTTCAGCGCGAGCAGAACAACAGGCGACTACCGAAAGCATTCGTGCGGCAAAGCTGAATATGTTACCAGCTCCAACGCTATCTACGGGTTATGACCGAGAGGACGGAATGATATCACAGCTACAGATTAGACAATCGCTGTGGACGGGTGGAAAGTTGACTGCCAATGTGAATCAAGCCATATTTGATGATAAAGCAGCGACAGAATATGTTTATGAGCAACAAAATCAAGTTGCTAAAACTACTATTGAAGCGTGGCAGAGCTATATTACCGCCGTATCTAAACAGAGTGTTTATTATGACAACTTACAGCTGCTAGCAGAATTTGAGTCAATGATGCAGCGCCGTGTGAGTCAAGGTGTATCCGCTCGTATTGAATTAGACCTAGTCACTAATCGCATTTTACAGGAGCAAAATGCTTATCAAGGAGCTGTTGAACAACAGCGTATTGCTATTGCTCGACTAGAACAAATTGCGGGACGTCGGATAGCAGTGGCTGGTTTACCAACACCGAACTTGAGCGAAATTGTTAGCCGTGCTAAAAGCTCCTCACAAGCTTTTGAGAAAATGGCATTTGACCAAGCCAGTTTTTATAGTCCCACAGTGATAAAAGAGCATTATCGTGTTGAAGCCGCCAAGCAAGGGGTGAAATCGATACAGTCATCGCGTTATCCAACTTTGTATGCGCAATATGAATATGACTACTATCATGATAACAATAATGACAATGATAATAATAACGGATTCTCAGTAGGGCTTAGCTATGACCCAGGTGCAGGACTTTCTAATTTAGCGTTAGCGAAAGCGTCAGAGTCACGCGTTAACAGCTTAGTACAGTCAAAAGAAGCATCAAGACGTCTGGTACTTGAAACCATACAAACGCAGTATCAGCAATTTGCTAGCGCTCAAGATCAAGAGCGCTCATTAATTGCAGCAGTTGCAGGGGCTCAGATTGTCGTCAGCTCCTATCGCCGTCAGTTCATCGCTGGGCGCAAATCTTGGCTTGAAGTACTCAATGCAGTACGTGAGCATTCACAATATCAGATACAGCTGGTAGAAAGTCGAACTGCTATTATTGCAGCCTACTATAAACTACAGGTTGATTTTGGCATGATGTCGTGGCAACAGTTCGATAAAAGTCGTCAGCCAACTGAATTATTTCATCCTCTAGACCCCGTCAAAAACTGGTTTATGAATCAAAGTGATACTAGACCGAAAACTGTAGTGAGACAAGATAACGATATCAAGACCTATCCTATTAATCAGGATGTTAGCTATGACGTTACTGATACTAGCTATAATAATAACTTGTTATTATCAGACGAACCTTAAATATATAGCCAACTAAATATAAATACGTCATTTTAAATATAAAGCTCTCTTCTTATTCACGCTGAGTGATTATTACAATATGGCTAATCAGTAGGATATGTTCATCATGAGTACATCTGTTCCAGATTCAAATAGCCAGACATCTGACGGTAAGCTGGTAGTGACACCCGATTTGCAACCGTTGATAACGTTAGCATCAGATGAGCTACACAACGCGCAAGCAGTACAGCTGTCAGCGGCGTTACATACCTTACTAACGGAGCAAGGGTATCCTGTTGATAATGTCAGGCTAAATGGCGTGATTTATCAACAGCAGGATTTACTAGCACTTTCTAGTATCATTAGTGTGCTTAATCAACTAGGAATTGAGCAATTACCAGAAGTTTTTCCAGTACCAGATGCTGCATTTTTACCATTACTGGCTTTGCATCCTACGCAGGGTTGGGGCGTCATTAATCAAAAAAATCCGCAAGGACTATGGCAGTTCAGTCAACTGGGACAGACAAGCGCTTATCGTGGTGACGCGTTTTCACACCTGTTGCGTGTTCGTTTAGGGGACGAGCCTAGCAAGCGTAGGCAGTTCTCGTTTGATCAATTGCTCAAAAAAGACTTGAGGAACTATCGTGGTATCGTCGTTGAAGCGGTAGTCGCCTCATTCTTAATTAATATGTTAGCACTAGCTGTATCCCTATTCTCAATGCAAGTTTATGACCGTGTCATCCCAACGCGTAGCGAGTACACGCTGATTATTTTGGCAAGTGGCGTAGGCTTGGTTATTTTATTCGAAACTTTTATGAAGTTCGCCCGCTCAAAGATTATGGATAAAGTAGTGGTCAATCTTGATCAATATTTATCCCGTGAAGTGTTCCAACGTCTGTTAAATGTGCGAATTGATCAAATGCCAGGATCGGTGGGTTCGATGGCAGCGCAGCTACGCGGTTATGAGCAAGTCAGAGGGTTTTATACTGCCAGCACCTTATTCGGTCTTGTTGATATTCCAATGGCTATTATATTTGTGACGCTAATCGTCATCATTGGTAATCCTTTAGTGGCTTTGGTTCCTATTGTTGCCGCTGTTCTCGCTATAATACTAGGATTCGGTGCACGTAGAAAAATCGACAGTATTGCGGCAATTGGCGCAGCAGCATCTTATCGTAAAACAGGCATCCTTGTTGAGACAGTAGAAGGTGTCGAGACTATCAAGGCCGGATCAGGGAATTGGAAGTTTTTATCACGTTGGCTTGATGTGATGAGCATTACGACTAAGAATGATCTGGATATGAAGCATGCCAATGACAATCTGAGCTATCTGTCGCAGATGATTCAACAGACCAGCTATGTTGGTATCGTGATTGTCGGCTCGTTTGTAGTAATGTCAGGCGATATGACAATGGGTGGACTCATTGCATGCTCGATCCTAGGTGGCCGTATCTTGGCTCCGATAATGGCTATTCCTAACTTGCTAGTACAACATTCGCATGCCAAAGCTGCCAAGCTTAATATTGAACAACTATTCTCACTAGAGCAAGACAATCACGGTGTCAGTCATCCATTATCGCCTAGCAAAATCGCTGGTAATTTTAATTTAAATAAAGTTATTTTTAATTATCAAAATAATGACCAGCCTGCACTAGCAATTAGTAGCCTGAATATAACAGCGGGTGAGCGTGTTGCAGTATTGGGTCCTATCGGTTCAGGTAAATCGACTTTACTAAAAGTACTATCAGGGCTGTATGCTCCTACCCAAGGCAGGATATTACTAGACGGATTAGATATTCAGCAGATTAGTCGTCAGTCTGTGAGTGAACAAGTCGGTTATCTGCAACAAGATCATCGTTTGTTCGAAGGCACACTGCGAGAGAACCTATTGATTGGCCTACCAGCGCCCAGTGATGATGTGATGCGCGACGCCCTCGTCAAGACTGGACTGATCAAGCTGGTAGCCAGCCACTCTAGTGGTTTAGATTTACCGATTAGTGAAGGCGGCAAAGGGTTGTCAGGGGGTCAAAAACAATTGGTAGCATTTACCCGTTTGCTACTGACGAAACCTTCCATATTGTTGATGGACGAACCGACTGCTTCTATGGATAATCGGCAAGAACTACAATGTATTGAGGTACTCAAAAAAGAATTTGGACAAGGACAAACTCTCATTGTTTCCACGCATAAAATGCCACTCCTCCAATTGGTCGATCGCATTATTATTATGGACAATCAAAAAATCGTAATGGATGGTCCTAAAGCACAAGTTCTTGAGCAATTAAAAGGCAATGATGAGCAGAAAACTGCTAATAAACCGTCAATCAAAGTCAGTACACCTAGAGTGAAAGTGATCAGTAATAAGACTGCAAGTATCTCATCAAAAAATAAAGATGAACGTGATAACTTAGGGCAGGATAATGGATAACTATAAATATAAACCTCATGACCCTAAAGTTGGACGTACGCGCATCATTATTTGGGGCTCGCTGATCGGGATAATCATATTAGTTGTTTGGGCCTATTTTGCCCAAATTGATCAAGTCACAAGGGCGACAGGGACTATCATTGCTAGTGCCCGCACACAAGATATCCAAGCCGTAGAAGGTGGTGTATTGACTGAGATATTAGTCAAAGAAGGCAAGGATGTCACTAAAGGACAGCTGATAGTTACTTTAGAAGAAGAGCGTGCGCAAGCAGCCGTTGCTAATTCAGGCTCTAAAATAGCAGCACTTAAAGCCAAGCTTGCGCGTCTTGAGGCTGAGATATTTGAGCGACCATTAGTATTTCCGGAAGGCATCAAGAACTATAGTGAATATATAAAAAACCAAACTCAACTTTATAACCGTCGCAAGCAAGCGATTGACCAAGATGTCAGCTCACTACAAAAGATGATGGTCTTGGCACAGCAAGAGCTGAGTATGAATGAGCCATTATTATCGTATGGTGATGTGAGTCAGGCTGATGTCATAAAGTTGCGTCGGCAAGTAGCTGAAATTCAAGCTCAAATTACTAATAAGCGTAATAAATATTTTGAAGAAGCCCAATTAGAGATGACCAAAGCGCAAGAGGAATTAAATACTGAACTTGAGCAATTGCGTGATCATTCGCAAGTATTAGAAGAAAAGAAATTATTTGCACCGACAGATGGTACGGTGAAAAATATTTTGGTGACGACCATTGGAGGGGTAGTTAAACCAGGAGAAATCATTATGGAGATATTGCCGACCAGTAGTGATTTGATTGTTGAGGCTAAGGTAAGCCCTGTAGATATTGCCTATGTAAAGGAGCAACAAGTTGCTAGCGTCAAGCTGGACGCCTACGATTATTCTATCTTTGGTGCGATGACTGGTAACGTTGTGTATATAAGCCCTGATACCTTAATGGAGCAAACGCCAAAAGGCGAAGAACCGTATTACCGTATACAGATCAAAATTACGGGAGCTGAATTCTCTGGGCGCCGTGATGAAATTGTTATTAAGCCCGGTATGACGGCATCTGTCGATATCAAATCACGACAGCGTTCGGTATTATCATATCTAACTAAACCACTTACCAAAACATTTTCTGAAGGCTTGGGAGAGCGTTAGAGGTTAGCTCTGCTGAATAAACTCAATCGCTCCGACTATATCGAATGTTAATCTTCTTGAGTGATGCAGTAATGCCTGACAGGGTTAAATTATCATAATACCGTTTTTCAAACTCAAAAGCTGAGGAGCTATGCTGAAAAAACTGTAGAACCAAACTTGGTAAACTAACGACTCAATGAGGAGTTTAACATGATTAAGAAAATCAGAACCTATAGTGCAACATTCAAAGCTGAAGCCGTCAAGAAGATAGCTGAAAATAATGGCAATGTCTCAGCGACCGCAAAGCAGCTCAGTATCGCTATGCAGGCTTTATCTAATTGGTAAAACAAAGCTGATGAAGGCAAACTTATCGGCACTAAGCAGTATGACCCTGAACTCATTGCTATACTAGAAGAAAATAAACGCCGTAAACGTGATTTCAAAGTTGCCTAGGAAGAGCGAGACATTCTAAATGAGGAACGACTAGCAAAGCACTGCTTTGCAGCGACATAAGGCAACAGCTATAGTTAAAGAGCTTATAAATTGCCACACAGCCATAAGAAATAAAAGAACAAGGTATCAACACAATCTAGCCGCCACTCTTTACGTTTTTGTTTGACCCAAGCCCACATCTGCTCGATAGGATTCAAATCAGGACTGTAAGGCGGCAACCATAAAATAGTGTGATTTGCACTTTCTATAAGTTCAGTCGTGTCTTTCCGCTTATGAAAGGTTGCATTATCCATAACGATTACACTGTCTTTCGGTAAGCTTGGTAGCAGCAGTTGTTCAACCCAGCTATGAAATACATCACTATTGACACTGCGATCATAAAGTCCAACAGCGAACAGCTGATTATTGTAAATAGCACCTATCGCATTGGTTTGGTTTTTAAGCTGCCAGTTGTATTGTCCAAAGCATTTTTTACCTCTATTAGAGTAACCGTGAGGCCTGTTCTCATGAGATTTAAAACCACTTTCATCAAGATAGATAATAGGCTTATCATCAAGTTTAAATTGCGCTAACTTTTCAAAAAATATAAAACGTTTTTCATCATCCACTTTTGGATGAGTTAAGCTCTTTTTTTTGGGTGATGCCGATTCGTTTTAAAGCGATACCTATCGCTCTTTGAGTGCAGTTAAAGCACCGAGCTCGCTCGTGCTGATAGTCATCAGGATAAGCGTCTACATAAGCTCTCAGTAAATCATCGTCTATCTTTGTCGGGGTAAATTGACGTCTTTTACGCTCAGGAAATGTTTTCCAACGCTGAATAGTGTTGGTGCTAATTTGATACTCCTCTGCAAGTTGTCGAATGCTATAGCCTTCTTCAAGCTTGCTCAGGATCAGTTGTCGGTAGTCTTTTGAGTATGCCATATTATATACTGTAGCGGATTTATGTTTCTTTTACTATAGGCTCACAGTGGGGCTAGAATCCAAAAAGGGTTTTGGCTATAAAACGCCAAGACAGGTGTGGTTTGACTTTTATCGTCAGGCTGCGTAACTAAAACCTCTCAGGTTTAACTGTACGGATTTGAAGGCAGGGGTCAAAAATACCAATGGCTTGATTAGAGAGTACTTGCCTAAAGGATGTGACTTTAGACAAGTATCTGATGATGAGGTTCAAAATATTGAAGACAGGTTAAACAACAGACCAAGAAAGCGTTTGGGGTTTAAAACGCCAAACCAGATGTTCTATTCCATTAATTAGCGTTGCACTTGGTGTGTTAATCTAGGTAACTGCTATTTAGATCAAATAATTATTAGGACGGTCATCAAAAATAACCATAAATCGATTAAGAGTAGCCATCTAATTACAAATTGACATAGATTGCTTTTATACGTTTGTTGGGCTACTAGGTTAGGTACATTGGCTTGAAAGTTGCCTGATCAGAAGAGATTACTTAAGATATCTTGTGCCGCGCGATTTTATCGATCAGTAAAAATCCCAAGCCAAACAGCTTCACTTTCTGATAGATGCATGCTATATGGGCCTTTTTTACCATCAAGACTCACGCTTAAGGAAAGAGAGCCATATTAATACCCTCTACTTATCTTGATAAACTTTAACTACGATATAGCCTGAATAGACAATAGGATAGATAGTACTCAAAGGCTACTCGATCGGAATGGGCTCAATTACACTAATCAATTATCGATATTCACTTACTAACTTTGTGGTTTCGAAGTAAATGAGGTGCAAGTAATAAGTCAATATCCATTTTACCCCTTAATTTTACTTCTTGAATAATGTTTATTAATATTTCAGTATTAGCATCCAGTAGACATTCTAATTCTTGAATACGTTTCTCAAGTCTTTTATTCTTCTCTAGCAATGCTTTGTTGCTTTTTCCATTAACGTAAATTTGCTTTTCTCTTTCAGTAAACCCATTTGATTCTATTTGTTCAGTCATGTATCCGCTAATTAGTTCTTTACGTGAACTTAGAGTGCTTATCTTACCCCTGATGTAGCCCTTACTTTTCAAACGATCATATAGGCTCTTATGAGTTATTGGACTTATATCGTATCCTTCATCAAGCATTAGTTGTAGTTCAGACTCTATGGCTTTATTTAACTCTTGTCCTCTTAGTACTGGTTTATCAATACTATCTTGTAACATTAGATTACCTCCTTACCCTCAGACTTATCATATTCTATCGTAAATAACTCGCTAATCGTTATTGGTAATCTTTTAACGCCTTCATCATGTTGATACATACTAATTTTAGTTAGCCCTTGCTGTCGTTCAATCATCCTATCCTCTATAATTTGTAAATTTTGTAATTGAGTTTTAGTCTTGTCTAAAATCTTATTAGGATGCGAAATACTATTGCTGTTGCTAATAAACTCATACTGTTCCATTAAGCTCTTTTTAACTTCTATTAGATTGTTTAATTCACCCAAGCGTCCTGTAACAGTGAAATCGCTACATGGACTACCTGTTTGGCATGCTAAGCGTTTCGGACACCCATTAGCCCCTATATTACGCGTACAGGAACCAAAGGGTAGGGGATATAGATAAGCATGCCTCTTTATTAGTTCGTCAGCTAAAACTTCACTATTAATAAGTTCGTTCTGATAAGATTGACCTAGACCTTCGATAAAATCATTGAATAAAACATCCGATGGTAAAGGTTTGAAAAAATCAGCTATTTCATCTTTGTTATCAAAAGTGTGTAAATTACTTCTAATATTATTTTCTAATGATCGATCGGGAGAAGCATATAGACTTAGATCTTCCAGCAGAGTATCAATAGGAGTTTTAACAAGGGGCTCTTGACTTATTAAAGCGTTATGTTCTGACAAAGTAACCGAATCGATCTTACTCGCAGCTTTTTTAGAAGATAAATCAGCTTTGAAGGTTTTTTGTCGTAAGCTAAGGTGCTGATAACTTTTATTTTGACTGGGATTTGTACGACCCATAAGCATTGCTTGTAGATGTTCTGAGACTTCAGCAATTGCTAAAAAAGTGTTGATATTATGTCTGGGTATGTGGCTTGTAATTTTAGAGTGTACGTTATCTTTGTCCTTGAGATCAAACTTCTCAAACACTGATATATTTCTTGTAGCTCCTAAAAAACCATTAATAAGAATATTAGTCAAGGGAATAATATTGGTCTTGTTGTAGAAGTTTCTTTTTAGGTTAGTGGACCTATATTCATGTATGAATAGAAGGTCTTCAAAAGGAATGGTTTCTTGTATACCCTCATAATTAAAAATATAATCTATAGGATTAGATTTATCATAATCTGATAGTGATTTTATAAATTCATTAATAGTTTTTTTGGAATAATATCTGAGAATACTTTTACCGCTAGGCAGCTCTTTATCTGGAACCACTCCCGCTGATTTGAAGGATTTTAAAGCCATATCTCTTTGTCCTGCACGACCTAGCTTACTTTCTTTCAAATGGAAAAGTAGGTTCATCAAGTCGTCAAGCTCAATTAAATCTGACTCGATATCGTCAATAGCTTTAGGTAGAAGATCAATTAAATTCTTACTTCTTAAATATTTTAATGTGTTTCTAGGCTTTTCTGTAAGCTCAATAGTATCTAAAACTAGTCTTTCTATTAAGTTAGAAGAGGAGGGTTCAACCCAGTGAATTCTCTCTCCAGCACCTTTAGCACCATAGTAGCGAATACCGAGTGAATACTGTTCTATACCATTATGCTTCAAGGTACTCCCACTTGAAGGATCAAGCAAAGGTTTTTTGATTAAACAATCCTTCTTTAGTAGAATTGCTTCAGTCGAGCGAAACCCAGTAACTATTAAAATAGTTAAAAGGTTTAATAACATCTTCTCACTGTTTGTTTGACATAAACTCTTTAATGATGCGATATTAATAAAAGTTTGAATCGATATAAGTTTTTTTGTGTCAACTTCATCTTCATCTATGTCCAGTTTATCTATTAGTTCTTTCGTCTTTCTTGCATTAGGTGTTCTATTTTTACTACTAAGATAGTTATAATCATTTTCAAATTCTAATCTCTTACTCAGGTGCATATGCTTGTTAATAAGTTCTTGAAGTCTCAAATATGTACCAGCAATATCAGGTAGACTTTTGGGATTGCTATTTTTAACTTGAATTTCAAAAGCGTTAACCAAAACTTCGGTACACAAGCTTTGTGGAGAGTTGTCGTCAGTTAAAGTAACTAAAGAATAATACCAACGTTTGAGAATTAATAGTTCAGCATGAAGTTTTTGCGGTGACGCTTTGGAGTTAGATCTTCTATAACTAAGTACTAATATTGATCTAAAGAAATCATAAAAATTTTCTGAGATATCAAACGCAGGTAAACCTTTTAATCGTTTGCCTTCATTAAATACTAAGTTTACGTCTTTACTTCTACAGTACAACCAGCCAGATCCTTTCTCACCACCTTGCCAATACGTATCATTCCACGTTTGATTAAAGTCTGAGGATAAATGTCGGTTAAAATGATCTTTTTGCTCATTTATAAAATCGAGGTAAGCTTTATTTGACATTATATATCCTCCATTAAACTACATCTTGCTATCACAGACTCAATTTCAAACTTTGTACTTTCGTGTACTAATAGCAGAGGGTTTCTGGAACATTGTGTAGAGTCAGCGATAGTGATAATATCATTAACTTCTGACTGTATGCTCTCTAACACTTCTGAATGATCTTTGTCTTTAAATGGATGAAAATATAAGCATCCATAGCAATTCCTGACTTGCTCGAATGGGCAAGTATCATCATATGCACAACCCCCTATTTCATGATGAAAATCTTTATGAACGAAGCCACTAACTTTTTTTCCTAACCATTTAGATTTTTTAACAATAGTACTTGTCATAAACATAGCGATCATTTGCTTGTATGCAGCATTTTTCCCTAATGCTTTAGCTCTAATAATTGCAGTTTCAGGTGATGAAAATATATAATGCCTAGCAACAACAAGACTTGAATGACCTAGGATGTAGGCAATCTCTTCAGCACTCGCTCCTGACATTGCCATGCTATGTCCAACATGATGTCTAAATTGTGACATCGAATATTTTATTTGAAGTATATCTCCACTTAAAACTTGAGTCCTATATTCGACAGGTGAAAACTTAAATAGCTGATCGTTAATAGCCTCTGAGCATGTGACAGCGGATTTTTCTCCTAACTCGAATAGTTTATCTGTATCTGATAATTTTAATCGATGAATATAGGTAAGTATGATAAAAGCAATTTCTTCTGGCAACTTTATAGCTACTTTTTTGTGCGTAAAGCGTGCTTGTTTTGCATAAGGGACCAAAAGGCTGTATCTTGCTATACCTAGTGAATCTTCTGGTATATCTTCTTTTAAGTCTCCAGCTGAAAGCTTTGATATTTGAACAGGGCGCATACCTGTAGTGAATGCCAACGCTAATATTGACGCATTTTTTAGCTCTGACTTGCTTATCGAATCTTTTTTCGCCGAATTTAATATATGATTGAGCTCTATAAACCCTTTTTGAATTATATTAATAGTTGGTAAGTCTATATTATCTTCATATTCTTCGTAATAAAGACTACTTCTTGTAGATTTAGGTTTTTTTATTATTTCTAGGTCATATTCGTCATCAATAGAAAATTCTGGAAAGCCCTCCAAAATAAAAGTAATTATAATAAATTTAATCGAAAAGTAAAATTGTTTATCATCGGTTGAGTTAATTAAAATCTTCTTAGACTTTTTAAAGTTAATTATTCTTTCAGTAACACTAAGGTGTTTAAAAAACTTTCTTATATTTCTAAACTTATCTCCTAGATGAGAGGGGGAGTTTTTATATATATACTTAATCAAAAGAAACTTTATTATTTTCACCTCTACGTAATTCATATCTTTAAATGAAATTTTTTCACGATTTCCAGAGTATTTAAACTCCCAAATATCCTTTGAAACATTTATAAACTTATCATCAAATTTATCTGCACGTATGAATCGTACGATTTTAGGTAGTTTTATTTCATTAATAAAATCTAACTGCTCATTTGAGAATATTGACTCCTCAGTTATCATTTCATTCGTATAATTTTTTTTAATAGATAGGTTCATAAAGCGTCTCCATGATTTGTCATTCTATTAATATTCGTAGTGTTAGCACGCTCTGATAAATATCTATCAGCATATTTACTTACCATTAAACTATTTGAACTCCAGCCTCCAGATTTTTTCAAATCCTCTATTGCTTGACTCATTGCAACCTCATGATTAGATGAACTATTCATAGCTGTAATATACGTGTATTCTAGCATTAGCGTAGCCCAGGTATGACGACAGACATGTGCACTCAACTTGTCAATCGAACCAGTGTACCTAGAGTCATAATATTCTGGATATAATTCTCTAAGCTGTTTATCCCATGCATTAAACATCTTCTTTATAGATGAGTAACTCAATGGAGAAAATGGAGATTGTAAAGACAAAAATAATAAATCAGACTTTGCATTCTTAGGTCTATGATTTTCAGTATAATAAGATATCAACTTGTAATCATCGCGCGAAAGCTGAAGGATTCTATTTGACTGCTCGTTTTTAATATTAGGTTTGGGTGATCTATAATCTTTGGTATCTTGAGTATCACATACAACTAAGAACGAACTGCCTGCATTCCCATCTAATTTTATTGATTTTGTCGATAGGAGTAGTAATTCACTTGCTCTTAATCCGTAATTTATGAGTAATCGGACGATAAGAAAGTTACGGAACTGAGTTGAGTTATCTTTAAAAATGTTTTTAGGATTATTTTTTGTTGGAGTCGATGGTAATATGATTTCATAAAAACTATCTTTCATACGCTTAGTTAAACTTTTAAATTGTTTCACATTACTATTACTAGAAGACATTCTAGTATATTGATCTAATTTATTCTGAAGAGTTAGCATTATTCTTCTATTGGAATTATGTCTTAAGTTATTATTTTCAATATCTTGCCATGTAAAATTATCAGTTAGAAAAATTAGATACTTTATAGTGTCTTGAATTTTTTTTGATATTGTAGTGTAATTCATTTCTACCTGTTTATTTATTCTTATCAGATTCTTATCATATTTACTATTGTTTTCAAGATATATAAAAAAACTATCAATCTCCTCAATAAATATTTCAGCATTATATTTACTTTCATAGAACGATAAACAAAAATCTTCGTTAAATTTCTCTTTCCAAAAAGTATGCCAAAACTTCAATGCGTTCAAATTACCCTGTTGAGTTGAAAGACTTTTAAGTCTCAATTTCGACATGACGTAAAGTAGAGGGTAGAGACATGGAGAGCGTGTTTCTTCATCAATCAAAATGTACCTTCGATTGTCAGATGGGTTAGATAGTTTGACTAGACTAACTAAAAACATATGGGTCTATCCTTATTCGAGACAGTTATATATAGTTTTTATATGAATTGAGAGCATCTGGTGCAATTTGTCAAACACCCTTCGCTCTCAAAGTTCAAAGATTATTATTGATAATTTTTGCAAGAATACTGTTATAAAGTTATGATTGACTTAGAAGGTTATTTAGGATTTATAGGGTATAATACAGCTTTATAAATTATCCGTATAGTTAACTATTGTAATTAGGATATTAATCAATTGAATAATATATTTTTAGCTGAAGAACGTGTACGACTAGGTTTTAAAGCAAAAGAAGTAGCGGATTTTGCGGGGATAGCAATACCAACGCAGTCTAATTATGAGAAAGGTAAACGAAGTCCTGACACAAGATACCTTTATGAAATATCAAAGCTAGGTTTTGATATTCATTATGTGGTCACAGGGAAACGTAGTGTCGATGGAGTATCTAAAGATGATAGATCTTTATTGGAATTATTTAATAATGCCCCTAAAGCTGTCCAAAATTATATAAGGTCAGGTTTGTATATGACCCAACCTCGCAAAATGCTTATCCCAAGTGTTATTGAACCCGATGTAGTTGATACTATTGAATACTCTGCTGATCAAAAGTTAATTGAGAAAGATTGAATGAGTATTCACAGCTCATAGGTTTTTCATGAAAAACCCTAAGATCTCTTTTTAGGAGAGTTTCTTAGTTCATCTATATAATCAGCCCAATTTTGCATCATTAGCACTCTGGTATTAATTTCATCTAATCGGTTATAAGCGCCACCATGCGTATCCTTTATTCGATGTCCTAATTGCAGCTCAGTCACGATATCTGAATAACGCAGCTCAGGTTGTTCCATAAGTAAGGTTTTGGCCGATGCTCGGAATCCATGAGCGCATTGAATATCTTTGTATCCAAGCCTATGGAATATCTGTACTAGAGTCGCTTTACTAATATAGTTATTGCTTGAGGCACGCAGTGATGCAAATACATATTCTTTATGACCTGTGATTACTTGTATTCTTCGTAAGCGTTCAATGACTTGCGTGGCTAAAGGCACAACTAAGTGCGATACCATATCCTCACGGCCTTCGCCTTTAGTAGGAGAGAACGCCCACAGCTTATTATCCCAATCTATATCTTGCCAGCGCATAGAGCGCAAATCGATACTACGTACGAAGACATATGGTAGTAGATTCATTGCCTCCAATGTGATTTTACTTGCACCTTTAAAATTGGACATGTCATTTAGAAGGGTTGCAAACTGATCAGGCTTGGTAATGGCTGGTAAGTGATTGCCTGAGCTGGCAGGTGCAAGCTCACCTCGGGTATCAATCGCCACATTTCTATCGCACAACCCTCGAGCAACAGCAAACGAAAAGACTTTTTCAGTATACAAACGAGTGCTTGCACCAACGAAAGTCGCTTGATTGTCATTATTCTGAATTGACTCACACACACTCAGTATCATCTCGCTGGTGATATCGTCCATTCTCAAGTCGCCAATTTCACGACACATATATCCCAGACATAAATCCCAAAACTTGAGGGTTGACTCACTAAATGACGGTTTTTTAGACTTGCCTTGATTGCGACCTGATGTTTTGTGTTCTCGCCATGCTTGGGCAATGTCAGAAAACGTAGCATTTTTTAGGTGAGTATACTTATTAGTTTGCTCTTTTTGCTGGATAGCTTTAGGGTCAGAACCTTTTGCGACCGTATTAAGGATGGCTTCTGCTTTATACTTAACTTCATGTAAACTGATCTCCTCAATCTTACCTAACATCATCCTAGGGCGTTTGCCCTCGATATGTGGATGGGAATATCGCAAGTAGTATTCCTTTTTACCATTTGGATAAATACGCAGACTTAAACCAGCCACACCTGAGACACTGACCGAATAATCCTTATCTCGGCATTCAAGCTTATTGATATCGTTTGCATTATTGATAGTCATGATGTGTATCCGTAATTTCTCTAAGGTAGATGAGTTATGATTATTGATCTAATATCTATATGCTGAGGTCCAGAGTAATTTTTCAGTAGGTTTTTCAAGTTAAGGAAAGCAGCATGGAATATTATTGGACACTGCTATGGACACTGGTATTCGCTAATATTATTAGAAAAACCTTATATAATAAAGGTTTTAACACTTAATTATCCCCAAGTTAAGGTTGGGGATAATTATAGTATAGTGGAGAAAGAAGGAGTAAGCTATTTTTTTGTTGATATATATGGTGTTTGAAGGAATAAACTTCACATAGGTTAAAAGTAAGAGTGCTGTTTGCTATTGGCAATAGAGTCCTTCGACATATTTGCACGAAAAACCGTGCTCCTGTACTTGCACAGAATACCTTAATCAGGGTGATAGTACTGTTCTGTGCAAATTTGGAAGGTATCAACTCAATGCTTTATATTAAGATATCTCAGGAAGAACGAGAGATGTTAGAAAAGACCAATGAATGTTTCACTAATTAGGAAGGCTCTTTTGATGACTCTAAATAAAAGCGTATTACAACGTAGTTAGCTATGATGATAGCAGCTATAAGGTGCATCTAGATTGGACCTACTGATATGCCAAGTAGGCGCATTGTCAGAGCTTGTATACATGCTTATCAATGATATAGAGTAATAGGCATTCAGAAGGGTTATTGCTTTTACTTTGAGCTGATTGTCACTTGGTGGCGAATACTTCTGTACCTAACGTAGTTCAAGCATATTCGCATTAATGAGGAAGTCGGCTAAGCTACCAACAATCGATTGATGAGTGATTCGGTTATTAGGTGATGATTAGAAATGACAGATTATGCAAAGGGCTTGGTAGGTATTGTGAAGGTAATAAGCTTAGCAATGATGAGCAGAGCAAGATTACCAAACAGACTAACTTTGAATGAATAGTAAAATTACTGTATCTACAACATATCTATAATAGGCTTCTGGAATATATAGAGAGGCTATTAGCGACTTGAATTAATACATTAATCGATTACGGATAAACTAGGATCTATGAAGACTCTATACATTAAGGCTTCAAGATATATCAGTTAGTAATTATACTAGCGGTGATTACAATGATTATTTGAACAGGTAACACATATCATGGTTAAGCAATTAACAACCAGACTGACTAACAAATTACTGTTTGATCATAATCCCATGAACTTATCATCGGGTACCGTCCCTTTAACATAATATACATTATGCGAAAACAAACCAACGGTCTTAAGGGTCAAGCAGATAATATTTTAGACACTGCATCTTAGACACTGCGATTTGCAAATGCTTCTATTGATTTCTAATCGGCACACAATCAATATTTCAGGTTTCAGTTAACGACAAGCGTTTTGCAAATGCTCTCGTAAAGATGAACCGTCC
>Ga0209633_10001402_pt1 | contig 24856 bp, 25 predicted proteins | sample Cruoilmetagenom1_FD_187290 | JGI IMG/M metagenome (GOLD analysis project Ga0209633, IMG submission 187290) | Oil polluted marine microbial communities from Coal Oil Point, Santa Barbara, California, USA - Sample 1 (SPAdes) (version 2) | ecosystem: Environmental > Aquatic > Marine > Oil seeps ...
CGAAGAAGCCGAGCGTATCGTCAACTGGGCGTTCCGCCAATTCGTTGAGAAAAAGATCGCGCCAAAGGGGCATATGATCGCGCAGGCCGATGTTTGGATGGGCGACGTGGGCCGGATTGGTCTGGTTGCGCCAAAGGATTTATTGCTGCTGGTGCCTGCCCTGAACCAAAACGAGTTGGACGCCAAAGTCAGCTATCAAGGCCCGATTGAGGCGCCAATTGAAAAGGGGCAGCAGATTGCCGAATTGGTGATCAAACGCGATGGCATGCCAGAGGCGCGCATGCCGCTGGTGGCTTCGCAAAGCGTGGCGCGTGGCGGGTTTTTGCCGCGCATCCGCACGGCGGCCAAATTGCTGCTAAAACAGGTCGCTGGGGGCGCACAGGACTTGTTATAATGGCACTGGGAACATTCATCACATTTGAAGGCATTGACGGCTCGGGGAAATCCTCGCAGGCGCGTCTGCTGGCGGAAAACTTGCAATCAACGGGCCACGACACTCAACTGACCCGCGAACCCGGCGGCAGCGACGGGGCCGAGGAGATCCGCCGTTTGCTGGTTGAAGGCAACCCTGATCGCTGGTCGGCTGAAACCGAAATACTGCTGTTCACTGCAGCGCGGCGCGACCATCTGGAAAAAACCATTGAGCCGGCACTGGCTTCGGGCAAAGTCCTTGTTTCGGACCGTTTTGCCGATTCAACCCGTGTCTATCAAGGGGCCGCGCGGGCAGCTTTGCGCGATGTTGTGGACCTTCTGCACGCTCAGATGATTGGTCGTGAACCTGATCTGACTTTCATCATTGATATGGACCCCACCGCCGCGCTTAGCCGTGGGTTAGCCCGACAATCTGGCGAGGACCGCTTTGAAGATTTGGGGCTGGGGTTCCAAGAGGATTTGCGCAAGGGGTTCCTGGCCTTGGCGAAAGACTTCCCAGACCGCTGCCATGTGATTGACGGGGCGCGTGACATGGATGTGATCGCCGCCGAAATCACCGAAATCGCAAGCGATCATCTGGCATGAGCGTTGATCCCGACCTGCCCGAACCCGACCGCGTCGAAGGGGCTCCGCATCCGCGTGAAACCCAGACGCTGATCGGCCAATCCAAAGCCGAGGCTGCTTTTCTCGAGGCCTATAACTCGCAGCGTTTGCATCACGCTTGGCTGGTCACAGGACCGCGCGGGGTGGGAAAGGCCACACTGGCATGGAAATTGGCGCGGTTCTTGTTGGCCGAACCTGCTGACGCAGGGACCGATGATGGCCCCTCTATGTTTGGCGACGCCACAGCAGCCACCAGCATCAACATTTCCGATGACCACCCCGTCGCCCACCGGATGGCCGCGATGTCAGAGCCGCGGTTGTTTTTGTTGCGCCGCCCATGGGACGAGAAAACCAAAAAGCTGAAATCCGCGATCACCGTGGATGAGGCCCGCAAACTGCGCAATTTCTTTGCCCTCTCTGCCGCCGATGGTGGGCGACGCGTGGTGATTGTGGACACGGCGGACGAAATGAACCCGAACGCGGCCAACGCCTTGTTAAAATTGCTAGAAGAGCCACCCGAACGCACCACCATGTTCCTGATCAGCCACCAGCCCTCGCGCCTGTTGCCCACCATCCGGTCGCGCTGCCGCGAACTGCGCTGCCATCCGCTGTCGCCCGACGACATGGGCGTGGCGCTGGACAATGCGGGCGCGACGGCGGCCAACAACCCCACCGCCCTCGCCGCCCTTGCTGGCGGCTCGGTTGGCGAGGCCCTGCGGTTGACCAATCTGGGCGGTTTGGAGACATATCAGGAACTCATCCAGCTGTTTGGCACCTTGCCCGGTGTAGACCGTGCGCGGGGGCTGCGTTTGGCCGAAAGCGTGGTCGGCAAGGCCAAGGAAACCCGCTATGATCTATTGCTCGGCTTGATGGATCTGTTTTTGGCCCGCCTTGCCCGCACCGGGGCCAGCGGCGCGCCGGTGATCGAGGCTGCCACTGGCGAAGCCGCGCTGATGTCACGCCTTGCCCCGAGCCAATATGCAGGTCGCCAATGGGCGCAATTGCAACAAGAACTTGGGGGCCGGGCGCGGCACGGCAAGGCCGTGAACCTTGACCCTGCCGCATTGATCCTTGATATGGTTCTGAAGATAGACGCGACCGCCGCCAAGGTGATTTGACAAAAAGGCAAGGCCATGATCGACACACCACACATCACAGACAGCCATTGCCATCTGGATTTCCCCGATTTCGCGGATGAGTTGCCGCAAGTGATTGAACGCGCACTGGATGCTGGCGTCAAACGCATGGTCACCATCTGCACCAAGCTGCGCCAAGTGGATCAGGTCCGCACCATTGCCGAGACCCATGCGCCGGTGTTTTTCGCCGCCGCCACCCATCCGATGAGCGCAGCGGACGAGCCAATGGCGAGCGTCGAGGAACTGGTCGCGCTGGCCGCGCATCCCAAGTTTGTGGCCATTGGCGAAACAGGATTGGATTACCACTACACGGTTGAAAGCAAAGCGGTGCAGCAAACCTCTTTGCGCCTGCATATCGAGGCCGCGCGCCAAACCGGATTGCCCTTGATCATCCACGCCCGTGCAGCCGATGATGACATGGCGCAAATTTTGAGCGAGGAACATGCGGCGGGGGCTTTTGGCTGCGTCATGCATTGTTTTTCCTCCAGTGCCGAGCTGGCCAAAGCCGCGCTTGATCTGGGGTTCTATCTGTCGATGTCCGGCATCGCGGCCTTTCCCAAATCAACCGCGCTGCGCGAGATATTCGCAAATGCACCTGTTGAACGCATTCTGGTCGAAACCGATGCGCCCTATCTGGCCCCACCACCACATCGCGGCAAACGCAACGAGCCCGCCTTCACCGCCCACACTGCGCGGGTTGGGGCCGAAGTGTTCGGCATGGACTACGCTGATTTCGCCCGCCAAACCGAAGAGAATTTCGAGCGCTTGTTCAGCAAAGCCGCCAGCTATACGGTGGCTGTGTGATGGCTGAGTTGCGCGCCATCATCCTTGGCTGCGGGTCCAGCGGCGGCGTGCCGCGTATTGGCAATGTCTGGGGGGATTGCGATCCGGAAAACCCGAAAAACCGCCGTTCGCGCTGCTCGCTATTGCTGGAACAAACGGGCGAAAACGGCACAACGCGGGTTTTGATCGACACCTCGCCCGACATGCGCGCACAGCTGTTGGCGCAGGGCATTGATAAGGTCGATGCCGTTGTTTACACCCACGCCCACGCCGATCATGTGCATGGGTTGGATGATCTGCGGATGATCGTTTTCAACACCCGCCAGCGGATGCCGGTTTGGGCCGATATGCCGACCCAAAATGACCTCTATGCACGGTTTCGTTATGCGTTTATCACGCCCGAAGGCTCCAACTACCCGCCGATCTGTGACATGCACACCATCGAGGGCGACGTGACCATTTCGGGCGACGGCGGCGACATCACCTTGACCCCGCTGCCTGTGCAACACGGCCAAATCAAAGCCTTGGGATTTCGGGTCAACGATTTTGCTTACATGCCCGATGTGTCCGACATTCCCGATACCACTTGGGCGCTGTTGGACGGGCTTGACCTGTGGGTGCTGGACGCGCTGCGCCGCACGCCGCATCCAAGCCATGTGCATCTGGACCGCGCCTTGGAGTGGATCAGCAAAGCTGCGCCCAAACGTGCGGTGTTGACCAATATGCATGTTGATCTGGACTATGCCACTGTGGCGGCGGAAACGCCGGATCACATCATTCCGGCCTATGACGGCTTGGCGTTGACCACACCGGCATAATCAGGCGTAATGGGCACATCCATTTAGGAAGGCCAAACTGATGAATGACGGCGGTGCTGCGATATTAATTTTGGTCTACCTTGCCACAGTTTTGGTTGTGCTGTGGCTACTATTCGCCACCGTCTGGCGCATGGCAGAGAAACGCGGACATAATCCATGGGGCTGGCTGTTTATTTCACTTTGTTGGTCGCCGGTCGGGTCAATTATTGTGATGTGGGTGTTTTTCCCAATTTTAGACGTCGAAAAATAGGAACTCTCATGCAATTCCTTACCCCATTTTTCATCACATTTCTCGTGGCCACACCGGCGCTTGCAACCCCACCCCAAGTGGTCTCGGTCAAGGAAACCCTGATTTCGGTCGGCGGCGGGTTCCTGTTCATCAAGCGTGAATTGACCGACAATATGGGCAGCCATACGCGCCAACAGGTCGACACGGTGCTTATCGCCAGAGATATTGAGACCAATCAGGACATCTATCTCTGGCCGCTCAAACGGACCATAGACAACGGACCGGACCATATTGAAACCGCGGCCGACCCGCGCGCCGTTGACATCCCATTGGATGAGGACAACAAACCATGGCAGATCATTTCGCATCATCACGGCGGCATTCCCAATCAACGCAAGGCAACGCCAGAAGACGGGCTAAAAATACTGAGCAACAAGGACGGTGCATTGATCAGTGCCAGCACCCCTCATTTTGCCTATGAACCGCCAGAGGGTACGCATGTGCGGAGCTCCTATTGGGTCAGTTATCCAAAGCTAGCCGCCTTGATCGAGGATAGCCTGCGAAACACCCGCTATTCCCTTCCACCGTATTTTGTCGAGGGCGAGGACATTCTGATCAATCCGGTATTCAGTCCCGCGCATGACTGCAAATTCGACTATTTTGCCCAGTTGTCCGAACAAAGAGATGGCGAGCAACAAGCGGTTTGGGCGGCATATGTCACCTGCGAAAACGACTATACAATGGCCCCCGTTTCCATGTTCATAACCTTGCAAGCGCTGCCCTGATCATGCAGGCATTGCTCGACGTCATTCTGCCGGTATTTTTGGTCATTGGCCTTGGCTATTTGGCTGTTTGGCGCGGCTGGATCAGTGATGTCGGCATTGATGGTGTTATGAAATTCGCGCAAAATTTTGCCGTGCCTCTGTTGCTGTTTCAGGCCATTTCCACGCTTGATCTGGGTCAGAATTTTGATCTAAAAATGCTGTTCAGTTTCTATTCCGGCGCATTGGTTGGGTTTTTGGCGGGCTTGCTGGGCGCGCGATTTATCTTTGGCCGCCCGTGGGAGGACTCGGTTGCGGTCGGGTTTATCGGCTTGTTTTCCAACTCGGTCTTGTTGGGGTTGGCGATCACTGAACGGGCCTATGGTGTGGATGCGCTTGCGGCCAATTACACGATCATCGCCTTTCATGCCCCGTTTTGCTACGGGGTTGGCATCACCGTCATGGAGGTGGTGCGCAACAAAGGGCGCGGATCGGTTCAAACCGTGAAGTCCGTGCTGCGCGCAATGTTTCGCAACGTGTTGGTGGTTGCCATTGCCTGTGGGTTCATCGTCAACCTGTCGGGCGTACCGATCCCAAGTTTCGCCCTCGACGGGCTCAGCCTGATCACCCGCGCCGCCCTGCCGGCCGCCCTGTTTGGCATGGGCGGGATTTTATACCGTTACCGCCCCGAAGGGGACATGCGGCTGATTATCTATATCAGCGCCGTGTCACTGATCCTGCATCCGGCGATTGTCTGGAGTCTGGGCAGCGCGTTCGAGTTGCCTCAAGGCGCGTTTCGCTCGGCGGTGCTGACCTCGGCCATGGCACCAGGCATCAACGCCTATATATTTGCCAATATGTATGGGGTGGCGCGACGGGTAGCAGCGTCGTCTGTGTTGCTGTCAACGGCCGCAACAATTATCACCGCTTGGGTTTGGCTCGGATTGTTGGGCTAACGCAATTTCTAAAACCGAACAAAGGAACTTGATATGAGCTGGATCAAAACCATCGCCTATGCCGACGCCACCGGCAAGTTGAAGAAGCTGTATGATCGCGTGAAGGGGCCGGAGGATAATGTCGACAACATCATGATGTCCCATTCGCTGCGCCCGCACACGATGGAGGGGCATATGGCGATCTACAAATATGTGCTGCACCATACCGGCAATACCACGCCGAAATGGTTTTTGGAGCTGATCGGCGTTTGGGTCTCGGCGTTGAATGAATGCGACTACTGCGTAAAGCATCATTTTTCGGGCATGAAAAGACTGATGAATGATGATGCCCGCGCGGATGAATTGCTCCAAGCGATTGATGACGGTGACATTGACACAGCACCGCTGTCGGATGCGCAAAAAATGGCGCTTGGTTATGCAGCGATGCTGACTTTGACACCGTCGGGTGTCACGGAAGACATCGTCAACGCCTTGCGCGGGGTCGGGTTCGACGATGGCGAGGTCTTGGAAATCAATCAGGTCACGGCCTATTTCAACTACGCCAACCGCACAGTACTGGGATTGGGCTGTACCACGGATGGGGATGTGATTGGTCTGTCGCCGAACAATTCCGATGACCCCGATGACTGGGGGCACCGGTAAATTTGGGAACCAAATTCCTTCAAGGAATTTGACAAGAATTTTTCAAAAATTCTTTATCTAGTGCGGTGTGATACCGCGCAGCTTTTCGCTACGGCGGCGCAGCAATTCAACAGTGGCCAACAATAAGGTTGAGATGATCACAAGGATCGTTGCCACTGACAAAATTGCGGGGCTGATTTGCTCGCGAATACCATTCCACATTTGGCGCGGGATGGTTTGCTCGTCCAAGCCACCGATGAACAGCACCACAACCACTTCGTCAAACGAGGTCACAAAGGCGAACAATGCGCCAGAGATAACACCAGGCAGGATCAGCGGCATGATGATTTTGAAAAACGTCGTGCGGGGATTGGCCCCAAGGTTCGCCGCAGCTCGCGTCAAAGAATGGTCAAATCCGACCAAAGTGGCTGTCACGGTGATGATCACAAACGGAATGCCCAAAGTGGCATGGGCGAGGATGACGCCCAAATACGGAATTTCCCACCCAAAAATCGACCATTTGCTGATGCCAATGTCTGAGTAAAAGAAGAACAACCCCGTCGCCGTGATGATGATAGGCACAATCATCGGCGAGATCAGGATCGCCATAATAGGGCGCCGATAGGGCATATCAGGTTTGGACAGGCCAAGCGCCGCAACAGTCCCTAATACCGTGGCCAAAATCGTCGAGAAAACCCCGATGATTACTGAGTTTTTGGTTGCCTTGATCCAGGCTGCGTTTTCCCACGCATCAGCCCACCATGAGCTGTCGCGCGGCACATCTGGCGCGTTCATCCCAAAGGTCAACAGCAGGTCATACCAACGGGTTGAATACCCTGTCGGGTCCAGCGCCAGCATTTCTTTGGTGAAGGTGAAATAGGGTTGCGAGTTAAACGACAAAGGGATCACGATCAGGATCGGTGCGATCAGGAACAGAAAGATCAGCGCGCATAAAGTCAGATAGGTATAGTGCCAAATTTTCTCGAGCGGTGAGGCGTAGCTTTGTAATGCCATTTTCTTATCCCAACTTCAGATTGTCGATGCCCACCAGCCGGTCATACAGCCAGTAGAGGATCAGAATGCCGCCTAGCAGCAAGGATGCGAGCGCAGCCGCCATAGACCAGTTCAGTGATTTGGTCATGTGAAAGGCAATTAGGTTTGAAATCAGCGTACCGTCAGCCCCGCCAACCAAGGCTGGTGTGATGTAGTAGCCAACCGCAAGGATGAACACCAACAGCGCACCCGCCCCGATACCTGGAACAGTTTGCGGGAAATAGATGCGCCGGAACGCCGTCCAGCTGGTCGCGCCCAGCGATCTGGCTGCACGCACATAAGAGGGGTTGATCGGGCGCATGACGGAGTACAAAGGCAGCACCATAAAGGGCAACAGAATATGCGTCATCGCAATAATGGTACCGGTTTTGTTATACATCATCTGGATACGGTTGGCGTCGTCCAAAATGCCCGTACCTACCATTGCATCATTCAACACCCCTTGGCTTTGCAACAGGATCATCCAACTGGTGGTCCGCACCAGCAACGATGTCCAAAACGGCAACAGCACGAAAATCATCAACAGGTTGGAATACCGCAGCGGCAAGGTCGCCAGCAAATGCGCAATCGGATAGGCCAGTAAGAACGTCAAGAAGGTGATCAGCAGTGAGACAGCCAAGGTGCGCCCAAACAGTTTTACATAAACGCGGCGGTTTTCCTCGACCCGCTCAACATCACCATCGGCATTCTGGGTACGGTCAATCGCGGCCAGATAAAAGGCACCGGTATAGGATGACGATGCGCTGCGCATCACTTGCCACAGCTTCGGGTTTTCCCATTTCTCGTTCACGCCGATCAGCGCCTCTTTGAACGGAGCTTCCAGCTTGGCGGCCTTACGTGCGCCCTGGGTGAACAGCGAGCGTGATCCGCTCAAACCATAGTTGATCCGGGTTCCAGCAGACCCCGGCGCGCGTAGCCGTTTCAATTCAATCAAATCAGTCACAAGGGCCGCATAGGCGGCCTCATCCGGCTCCACACCCAGTTCGTTATCATCGAACCAGGCGGCCAGATTGACCATAATCGGGGTGTCTTCTCCGGTGCCCAGATTATGGTGCATCGTAAAACCGTCATTATAGACAGAGCGTTGCAGCATCTGCCCGATCGGTAGAATAAATGTTACAAGGATGAACAAGAGCAGCGGCAATACCAGTAGGAGCGCGCGGCGGCGGGCGCGGGTTTGCGCGTAGGCCAGTGCCTCTTTCAGAGGTTTACCGTCAACCGTTGTCAGACCGATTTCTGTGCTTGTCGTCGAGTCAGCCATGTGTTCATCAACCTGTTAGAAAGTGAAAGCGGCGCGGGAACATACCCGCGCCGCAATAGTGTTTGCTTAGTTTGCCAACCAAGCGTTGAAACGCTCGTTCAGCTCGGCGTCGTGATCAACCCAGAATTCAAAGTTGTTGACCAGCGCGTTGCCAAGGTTGGCTTCGGCTGTGGGCATATGTGGGCCCATTTCTGTTTTGCCATCAGAGTACAGACCAACCATCGCGCCGGATGATTTACGTGCAGGACCGTAAGAGATCCAGCTGGCTTGGTCTGCCAAACGCTGTGTGTCGGTCGAGAACGCAATGAACTTCATCGCTTCTTCTTTGTTTGGCGCGCCTTTTGGTACAACGAACAGGTCAAAGTCCAAGATTTGGCCGTCCCAAACAACAACCAGTGGCTGGTTTTCGGCAACGGCAGCGTTAAAGATACGGCCATTATAGGCTGTGGACATTACAACTTCGCCATCGGCCAGCAGTTGTGGTGGCTGTGCGCCAGCTTCCCACCAAACGATGTCAGCTTTGATCGTGTCCAGTTTCGCGAATGCGCGATCCACACCTTCGGCTGAGTCCAGCAGACCGTAAACTTCGGCCGCAGGAACACCATCGGCCATCAGCGCCATTTCGAGCGTTGCTTTGGCGGATTTGCGCAGACCACGTTTGCCTGGGAATTTTTCCAGGTCAAAGAAATCGCCGATTGTTGTTGGCGTGCCATCGTTGTTTGCAGAGTTGTAAGCAAACACTGTGGACCAAACGATGTTGGCAACAGCACAGTCTTGCAATGCACCATCAATGAAATCGTCCGCTGCCGATGTACCATCTGGAGCAGCTGGCAACATGGATTGGTCGATTGTTTCCAGCAGGCCCTCGTCGCACAGACGGATGGCGTCTGAGAACTCAACGTCAGCAACATCAACCGTCACGTTGCCCGCTTCTACTTGAGCTTTGATTGGCGTGGCAGGGTTGTCGCTGTCTACAGAGTTCACTGTGATGCCAGTTTCGGCAGTGAAAGGCTTTTGATAAGCCTCTACTTGTGACTTGGTGTAGGCGCCCCCCCAAGACATAACAGTCACTTCGGCAGCGGAGGCTGCGAAAGCAAAACCTGTCAGGGCGGTTGTCAGGATAAGTGTCTTTTTCATGTTTTTTCTCCCTATTACATGAACTATTCATTACGTGGTATCGGGGCCGCAGATGGCCCCGTCGTACAGAATTCTATAATGGATCAAGCGCGCGGGCGTCGTCAGCCGCCCATGTGATCTCGGTGGTTTCACCCACGACCAGATGTTTGTGGCCGGCTGCATTGGGAACCTTAACAACGAATTCGTCATTGCCATGCACGTTCAAGCGACAGCGAATATGGTCGCCGAGATAAATCAGCTCCAAAACCTGTGCCTGCGTGGTGTTCGGGCCTTTTTTGCCGGAAATCGACACCCGTTCAGGTCGGATCGAAACCAGCGTTTTTGAACCAACATCACCACAGTTCACAGCCAAGGCCTGACATGTGGCGCCATTGTCCAGCTTGATCGTTGCGATCTCGCCTTTTTGCGACATCACTGTGCCAGCCAGTTTGTTGTTCTCGCCAATAAACTGCGCGACAAAGCTGTTTTCGGGCCGCTCATACAGGTCTTCCGGCGGGGCCAGTTGCTGAATGCGGCCATCGTCAAACACTGCGACACGGTCAGACATGGTCAGGGCCTCGGATTGGTCATGGGTCACGTAAACCACTGTAATGCCAAGGCTTTCATGCAAATGCTTGATCTCGAATTGCATGTGTTCACGCAGCTGTTTGTCCAGCGCGCCCAGCGGCTCATCCATCAAAACCACTTGGGGTTCAAACACCAATGCACGGGCCAGCGCGATACGCTGTTGTTGCCCACCGGACAATTGCGCAGGACGGCGTTGGGCAAAGTCACCCATCTGCACCATATCCAGCGCGCGTATCACTTTGGTTTCGCGCTCGTCTTTTCCCATGCCGCGCACTTCCAGCGGGAACGACAGGTTTTCCCCCACCGTCATATGCGGGAACAGCGCGTAGGACTGAAACACCATGCCAATGCCACGTTTATGCGGCGGAATGTCATTGATTGAAACGCCACCCAGATTGATCGCACCATGGGTTGCGGTTTCGAACCCAGCCAGCATCATCAGGCATGTTGTCTTGCCAGATCCCGAAGGCCCGAGCATGGTAACAAACTCGCCTTTGGCAATTTTAAGATTAAGATCTTTTACGACAAGCACTTCGCCGTCATAGCTTTTTTGCACGCGGTCAAATTCAACGAACGCGGCATCCGAGTCGGTCATTGCCACTTAGCGGCTCCCTATTTATGTCCGGCAGGTTGTCCTGCGCTTTTCATCATTAACTAAAGCGAAAGCGGCCGCAGATTGCAACAGTTTGCCCAAAAATAACGTGCGTGCGACTATGTGAAAGGGCCTTTAACCTCTGGTTCGCTCAGAATTAAGCATTGATCTGAATGCCACTGACCTGATGCGGGCAGTTTTTTAGGGCGACAGGTCATTTCTGCGGCGCGAATCAAAGCTTGATGAAAACCCTTCAAAAACCCTCCGCGACCCGCCCAACAGCCCCCTTAACAACATTCGCATTTTAATATACGAATGCGGGAATGTTTTGCGACGGGCCAATACTCACCCCGCCAATCCTAAAGGACACCCGACGTTCCCATACGTCAAACACAGCGAGTGCACAACGAATGTATAGACGTGTTAACAGCGGACGCTTCATCGGCCTGACGACATTGTTGATCGTGATCGTGATGGCTATGTTCACTTGGGTAATGTATGGCATGGCGCAGCAGGTTTTCACCATGACCGACATCATGCAAGACCTGAACGAAAGCATTAAGACGATGGTCGGCACCCAAGTTAGCATGGCCAAGGACATGCATGAAATGAACCTTAACATGGTCACCATGAACGGCAGCGTCACCGAAATGAACACCAGCATCGGCGGTATGGGGCAGGATATCGGGACGATGTCCACAACCGTGTCCAACCTTTCGGGGGCGATGAACAACATGGCCACAAATATGAACCGTATGACGTATGACATCGGCCAAACAACCTATGCGTTGTCCAATCCGATGTCCTATATGTGGGGCAATGCCTTTCCCTTTTAAGGGGCCGAATCATAGATGCCACTCTATGCTGCACTCTGACCGCTCTTTACATGCAGGCTCACCTCAACAACCGCTGCAACTGTCTGCATTGGGCACAACCTGATTGCCTGGGGGCGGCCGCATAGGTCGGCACCCTACCCTGCCCCCCCCATTCCCGCATTCTCCAAACAAATAAGACCTTTTGACCCTAGGGAAAGCCCCCCCCCTGCGCGGGCGCTACAGCCCACGGCGGGCGGCGGCGGGCGGCCCTGCCGCGCCTAAACACCTTCATATATGAATATTTTGATATATGTATGAATACATGCTATATCAAGGTTAATTGAACAATCTGCGACAGGACTTTCGACAAAACCAACCACCTGCCACCTAAAAACGGCCGCCTGAAAATTGTAAAAACCGGGGAGCGACATGCGCAATTCAAATCCGAAGAAAACCTCATTCTTCGCTTTGGCGGCCTTGCTATGCGCGGCCCCGTGGCTGGCCACCCCCACACAGGCCCAATCCACATCTCCCTACCAAACGGCCCCCTATCAAACGGCCCCAGTCACCACCAACACCACAGGTGGCGAGGCCACGGTTGGCGGCACGGTGATCCCGTTCAAACAAGTGACACTGACCGCACAAAGCCCGGGGCGGGTGACCTATTTGGCGGGTGTTGAGGGGCACCGCGCCAAATCCGGCGAGGTGTTGCTACAAATCGGCGATGACAGTGTACAAGCCCAGCGCCGCGCTGCACTTGCACAAATTGCTCAGGCCGATGCGGCTTTGCGCAACTCGCAGATGCAGTATTCCCGTGAACTCTATGCACCGCGCAGCAATTCGATGTCCGGCATGCCCGGCATGGGCATCCCTTCGACCTTTGATCAGTTCTTTACCCGCGGGTTTTCGGACTCGATGGGGTTCACCAATTCCGGCGTCGAACGCCAAGCCGACCTTTATTCGCGCGGCGTTGGCATCAGTCAGGCGCAAGGGGCTGTCATGCAGGCCCGTGCCAACCTCGAGGCCTTGGACACGCGGGCGCGCGACGCCCAATCCATCGCGCCCTTCGATGGCATCGTGATCCAGAAAATGGTCGAGGTCGGTGACACGGTTCAACCGGGTATGCCGCTGATAACATACGCCTTTGTCGACTACCTGCGCGTTGATGCCCAGATCCCGGTGCGTCTGGCGGCAGGTCTGTCTGAGGGCATGATCGTCCCCGCCCGTCTGGATGTGGGCGGCGGGCCGGTCGAGGTCAAGGTGGCACAGATTTTCCCTGTCGCGGATCCTAAACTACACACAGTGCGGGTCAAATTCGATCTGCCTTATAACACACCCGGCGGCCCTGGCATGTATGTCGAAGTCACCGTGCCAGATGCCTCTATCCCATCTCGCACAGGTCACGCTGTCCCCGGCGAAGCGCTGATCTGGCGCGGCAGCCTGCCCTCGGTTTTCGTGCTTGAAGACGGCAAACCCTCCCTACGGCTGGTGCGGGTTGGATACCCCTTGCCTGATGGTCGCATTTCGGTGGTCTCGGGGCTGACAGGCGGCGAGCAAGTGATCTTGAACCCGCCCGCAAACCTGATTTCAGGAGAATAACCCGCAACAGCCCCATAACAACACAGGCATTCCCAAAATTTGGCGAACGAACCGGCGACAGATCGGTGCCACCCCGCTTAGACGCCCAACAAGGAGAGTGACGTTATAACCACGAACCAACATAACCAACCGAATACCGGTGTTGATGAAACCACCGCCCCCAAACTGGGGCTGGCCGGTGGCCTTGCCAAGATGTTCATCAACTCGCCTCTGGCACCGCTCTTGCTGGTTGCGTGCTTGGGCTTGGGCATCATGGGGTTGATCCTGACACCACGTCAGGAAGATCCGCAAATTTCCGTGCCGATGGTGGATATATTCTTCTCGTATCATGGTGCCTCCGCCAATCAAGTTGCCTCGCTGGCAACTGATCCGTTGGAACGGCTGATGTCCGAAATCCAAGGTGTCGATCACGTCTATTCGGTCACCAACACGGACGGGGCTATGGTCACCGTTCAGTTTGATGTCGGCGAAGAACTTGGTCCCTCGCTGGTCAAGCTGAACGACAAAATTCAATCCAATCTGGACCGCATCCCGCCTGGCGTGTCGCATCCGTTGATCCGCCCCAAAGGCGTCGATGATGTGCCGATTGTCACGCTCACCATGTGGTCGCACCAGATGGACGAAGCGGGCCTGCGCTCGCTGGGTTTAGACGTGTTGCAACGCCTCAAAGAGGTCGAAGGCACCTCGCAGAGTTTCATCACAGGCGGGCGCTCCAGCGCCATGCGGGTCGAGATTTTTCCCGAACGTCTGGCCGGGTTCGGCATCGGGTTGGATCAACTGGCCCAAACCATTCGCACCGCCAATTCCGAACGCTCTGTTGGCGCGGTCGAACTGGGTCAAACCACGTTCTCGCTGCAAACCGGATCGTTCCTGCGCACCGCACGGGATATTGAAAACCTGATGATCGGCACCCAAGCGGGCCAAGTGATTTACATCCGCGACGTGGCCTTGGTAACCGAAAGCACCGATGACGCCAGTGACCTGGTCAGCTATTACACCGGCCCCGCCTATGGCAGCCTTGAAGGTCAAGACCACGTCGTAGAACGCGCACCGGTCGGGGCCTCGGCCGTCACTATTTCAGTGGCCAAAAAGGGGGGCACCAACGGGGTTTCAATTGCCAATCAAGTGCTGGATTATGTCGAGCGCCTCAAGGGCAGCCTGATCCCCGATAACATCCACGTCGAGATCACCCGCAACTATGGCGAGACCGCCAATGAAAAGGTCAACGAACTGATCTTCAAGCTGTTCGTTGTGACCTTTGCTGTGACCCTGCTGATCTGGCTGGCGCTGGGGGTTCGCGCCGCCGTGGTGGTGTTGATCGTGATCCCTGTTGTGATCTTGCTGACAGTGTTTTGCGCGTGGCTGCTTGGCTACACCATTGATCGCGTCAGCCTGTTTGCGCTGATCTTTTCCATCGGCATTCTGGTGGACGACGCCATTGTTGTGGTCGAAAACATCTATCGACGCTGGTTGGAAGATGGCAAAACCACCGATCAAATTAATGTCGATGCGGTGCGCGAGGTTGGCAACCCGACGATTTTGGCCACCTTCACGGTGATCGCCGCCTTGCTGCCGATGGGGTTTGTCACGGGCATGATGGGGCCTTATATGGGGCCAATTCCGGCGCTGGGATCGGTGGCGATGTTGCTGTCGCTGTTCGCCGCGTTCATCTTTACCCCGTGGTTGGCGCAGCGCATCAAACCCTCGATGAACAAGCTGGCCAAGATGCAAGACAGCGAGCATCGCCAGTCCGAGAAACTGAAAAACCTCTATGAAAAACTGCTGCGCCCGTTGTTGCAAAGCCGCCGACGCGCGCGGGTGTTTCGGCTGGGCATGTGGCTGGTATTTTTCCTTAGTCTGGCGCTATTCTACACCCAGTCCGTCACCGTCAAAATGCTGCCCAACGACAACAAGCCGGAATTCAACGTCACTGTAAACATGCCTGAAGGCACCGCCCTGCCCGTCACCGCCAATGTGATTTCGCGCTTGTCGCAAGAACTGCTAAACCTTCCCGAAGTGGTGGCGTTACAATCCTATTCCGGCACCGCCTCACCGTTCAATTTCAACGGTCTGGTGCGCCACAGCTATCTGCGCAACATGGCTTGGACCGGCGACATTCAGGTGCAACTGACCGAAAAGGGCGACCGCGAGCGGGCCTCGCACGACATCGCTGTGGCCGCCCGTGCGGCGCTGAAGCCCATTGCCGACAAGCTGGGCGCGCGCATCGAAGTGATCGAAATGCCCCCCGGTCCTCCCGTGCTGCAAACCATGGTGGCCGAAATCTACGGCCCCGATGACGCCACCCGCCGTCAGGTCGCCCGCGACGTAGAACAGATGTTCGAGCAAGCCGAGTATATCGTCGACGCCGACAGCTACTTGCAAATGCCCTACGACAGTTGGCGCTTCGTTGTGGACCGCGAAAAGGCCTCGCGTTTGGGTGTGGCGGTCGAGGACATCAACCGTCAGTTGGAAATGGCACTTGGCGGATTTCGACTGGGTGACGTCAAGGACGAACACGCGTTGGAGCCACGCTTTATCTATCTGCAAATGCCGATTGCGCTGCGCGGTGAATTTGGCCGCCTGGGCCAATTGCCGGTGCCCACGGCCAGCGGCAGCATGATTTCGCTGACGACGCTTGGCCAGTTCGAACAATACCGTATTGATGATCCGGTCTACCACAAAGACCTGCGCGCCGTTGAGTATGTCACGGGCGAAGTCGCAGGGCGTTTGGCCGCGCCAATCTACGGCATCTTGGAAATGGAAGACCTGCTGGACGACTACACAGCCCCCGACGGCGTGCGGGTTGATACCAACTATATCGGGCCGCCCGCCGACAGCCTGAAATCGTCGCTGGAGTGGACCGGCGAGTGGACGGTCACTTATGTGACCTTCCGCGATATGGGCATTGCCTTTGGCGTTGCGTTGATCCTGATTTACATCCTTGTGGTAGGCGAGTTTGGCAACTTCCGTTTACCTGCCATCATCATGGCCCCGATCCCGTTGACCTTGATCGGCATCGTGCCTGGCCATTGGCTGTTTGGCTCATCATTTACGGCGACCTCGATGATCGGCTTTATCGCGCTTGCGGGGATCATTGTGCGCAACTCGATCCTGCTTGTTGATTTCTCACGCCAGTCTGTGGCGCAGGGCATGGATGTGCAGGATGCGGTGATCTACGCCTGTCAGACCCGCACCCGCCCGATCATTATCACGGCGCTGGCCTTGATGGCGGGCTCCTCGGTGATCTTGTCAGACCCGATATTCGAGGGCATGGCGATTTCCCTGATGATGGGCGGGTTGGTGTCGACATTGTTGACGCTGATTGTGATCCCGCTGGGCTGTGTTTCCTTCAGCGAGGCGCTGAAAATTGATGATGGGTATGGAGGCAATGCGGGGGGCAGCGACATTCCGATGCCTGACCCCAAACCGGCCCCTGACCCCGCAGAGCTCTACAGCGCCAAAGACAAGCCCAGCCCCGTGCCGCAAGCGGCGGCCGCTGAGCCAGTGGTTGCAAAAAAGGAACCCGTGGCAAAGGCAGCTGTGGTGAAACCCGCAGCGGCACCAAAGCTCAAGGGCACGTCAAAGCCCACACCAAAGGCAAAGGCAAAGGCAAAGGCGGCCAAGCCCAAGGCGACGCCAAAATCAAAGGCAAAACCCGCAGCCGTGAAACCTGCGGCCAAAACCGCACCCAAACCGACAGCCAAACCAGCCGCGCGGCGCAAAGCCAAATCCAGTGGACGACGCGGCATCCGGCTGAAAACCCCGAACAACGACCCCAAGGCATAGGAGGCCTGACCATGCGCAGACTTGCACAGATATCTCTGGCCCTGACTTTGACCGCATCACCTTTGACGGCGCAAACGGGGGGTGTCCCCGCCCCCGTTCCTGGTCCCTATATGGTAATGCCTCAAGCAATGGTGCCCCCGCAGAGCCAAACCGCGATGCCAAGGTTCACACCACAGCGTTTTGCAATGCCGATGCCCTACTGGATGCAAAATTCGCAACGTCCGCAGCCCCCCGCAACAGCACCGATAACAACATCGGTAACAACACCGGCGCAACCCGCCGTAGGCCGCGCCAATCAACAGCCCGCCATCACAGGTTTGACCCCTCCGCGCGTCGCGCAAGGTAACGGCAACGGCGGCAACACCGCGACGCCCGGGTTTTTCCCCAGCTACAATGCAGGCCCACAGCAACCCGCCCGCCCCAATGGCACGCCATATCCAACCAATGGTTTTGCACCGATGCCGTGGACCCAGAACAAGCAACAGTATGGACAGCAATATGGCGGGCAGCAAGGCTTTATGCCGATGCCTTGGCAGAACGGGCAGAACGGCTGGGGCAACAACTGGAACAACGGCTGGAATAGTAATGGCTACGGCTTTCAACAAGGCTACGCCGCGCCCAACTGGCCGCAGCAATAGGATTAATGATGACACCAAACTGGACATATGCAGCCCCTATGATCCCCATGGCATTTGCCGTGGCCATAGGGCTGTTCCCGGTGATGGCGTCGGCACAATCGCTCAACCCGTGGAGCCCCTATCCTCCTCAACAGACCCAACCTGCCCCACAACCCGTGGCCCCGATGGCCAAACCAAAGTATTACCAAGAGCCCTCAGCGGTAAATCCAGCAGCACGGCCCTCAATGCAGGCCCCCGCGCCCAGCCGCTTTGCACCCGCCGATCTGGCCCAACGCCTGTCGGCGCCACCGCACCACGCGCCGGTTCAGCGGGTCGCTCCATTCAGAAATTCAGCGGCGCAATTTGGGCAACCCCAAGGATACGGCCCCCAAGGATACGCCAATGGATACCCGCAAGGCCCCCAAATGAACCCGATGCCCAACGCCGGTGGATATGGCGGTCATGGCGGATACGGCCCGCCGATCATAGGCAACAACGGTTGGGGGCCGAGCAATAATAGTTACGGCAACAACTTCGGTAACAATTTCTTCCCGTTCGGATTTTGACAAACTTAACCACACGATCACAACACCGGATGCCGGCACCAGTTCCACCGCCCCATTCAGAAACTTCACGGAACGAAACCTAGGAGAGACTACAATGCTTAATAAAATCATGACACTCGCTCTGGCTGCTGGTCTTAGCAGCGCAATGACTTTCGCCGCCAACGCCCAAAACTGGAACAATGGCGGCTATAACGGCCCGCCTCCCGGTTACTACGGCAACAACAACAACGGCTGGGCACCATGGGGTGGCAACAACAACGGTTGGGGGGGCAACAACTGGACGCCTTGGGGTGGCAACAACAACGGTTGGGGCAACAACAACAATTGGACACCTTGGGGTGGCAACAACGGCTACAACAACGGTTGGAACAACAACTGGGGTCCTTTCAACTCCAACAATGATGGCCGTGGCAACGGGTCCGGGAACTTCAACTTTGGCTTCTCGGGCAATGCCGAGGGCAAAGGCGAAGGTCAGGGCCAAGGTCAAGGACAGGGCCAAGGTCAGGGTCAGGGCAGTGGCTATGGTTACAACAACAACCAAGGCCAGATGCAAATGTGGAACCCTGCCTGGGGTCCATACCCTGGTCCAGAAGGCCCCTATGCAAATCAAGCAGCTCCTGCAGAAGGCGCTGGCGAAATCCAGGAACCAACAGCAGACACCAGCAACTAATTACTGGCGAAGCTAATTGATCGTCACCCGCCCCGGTCAGATTTCGGGGCGGGTGAAACACCAAAAAAGTTGAACGCACAAAAGGGGGACCACATGAAACTACACAGATTGCCAACACGCGTCGCGGCGTTGCTTTTGACGATGCTCGCTGCCCCCCTTGCTGCCCAATCGGTTCAGACCCCGACCAGCAGCCCCGCCAAAAGCTATTCCGCCACCGCCATTCACGGCTTGCCCGGGCAGCCGGAAACCACCGGAAAAATCGTGAAATCCGGCCAAAACCTCCGGCTTGAGTTTGAACAAAACGGCCAAACCGTTATCCAGATACTGCGCCCCACCGATGGGGTAATGTTCATCCTGAACCCGCAGGATCAAACTTATTTCGAGGTCCGTGACCAGCCGGTTCCGGTCACCACCACCGAGGGGTATATGACCCCCTGCGGCGATGCCCCGATGGCCACTTGCGAGCGTATCGGCACGGACACCGTCAGCGGCATTGCGGTCGAGCGTTGGGCCTTGGCCAGCAAGCCACAGACCCGTCCGTTGATCATTTTGTGGGACTCCACCCGCCGCCGCGCCCTGCGGCAAGAATTCCCCGATGGCAGCGTAATGGCGATGCAATTTGTGGCCATGCAGGACCTGAATGGCCGCATCACCGAACATTGGAGCCTCAAAGTCACCTCGGGCAACCAGCCCGCCAACACCGGCAGCTGGTGGTTTGACCCCGAATTGCGCGTCGTGGTGCGCGAAGAACTGCCCGGCGGCGAGCTGCGTCGCCTGAAAGACATCACCGTTAACGCAGTGCAGGACAGCGCCTTTCAAATCCCCGAGGGGTGGCAGCGAAAACAGCCTCCCGCCCCCGCAAATTAAGCCAATGAAGGACCAAACGCCATGCTGACACTCTATGCCAACTTCAAAGGCGGCACCGGCAAAAGCACCATCGTCTTTAACATGGCGATCTGGCGGCTGGAACAGGGACAGGACGTCACCGTTTGCGATCTGGACCCGCAGCGCACCGTCACGGATGTGGCGATGATCCGCAGCGAGGACGAAATCGAACCGGCCTTGAACGTGGTCCACAATCTGCCCACCCGTGCCAAGGCAAAAGGCGATTGGTTGATTGATGTGGGCACCTCGGACATGGCCGCCATGCGCGCCGCCATCAAGATTTGCGATCACATTGTCATACCGGTGACGCCCTCGCAGGCCGATATCTGGTCGACGCAGCAGTTTTTGGACATCGTCGCGAAAGAACGCCCAAAAGGCAAAATGCCACCGATCATGGGGTTCATCAACCGTGCCGACCCACACCCGCGCTCACGTGAAAACGCCGAAGCGATGCAGGCGCTGGCCCAACTCGACGGGATCAAACCGCTTGCCGCCAAACTGGTGCAACGTCTGGCCTTTCGACGCTCGTTCTCCGAAGGGTTGGCCGTGTTCGAATTGGAGCCAAACGGCAAAGCCGCAGCCGAATTGGACGCGTTGGCGCAGGTCATTCACGGCTGAGCCATAGACCGAAACCACGCCGCTGGCGCGGCCATTTGAACCAAGGATAAGACCAATGATTATGCCCTTCCTCAGACTCGTCATTATATACATCGTGGTCATTTTGGCCGCCTTGCTGATTTTCAAACGCGACCAAGTAATGTCCTTGATGGGCATGTCCGGCGGTAATGATGGAGAAGTTGCAGCCGCAGCAAATGAACAGGCCAAAACTGCCGGACCTGTTGCCCAAGACGTTGCCCCCGACACTGGCCCCGACACTGGCACGGCCCCAGCCCCGGTTCCGGCCGAAACAGTGGCGCAACCCGAGGCGGCCGAACAACCTTCGAAATATCCAACCGACGCCACCGCGCAAATCGGCACGCCCGCCGACCCTGCCCGAACCACCCCTGCCCCTGCCTCTGCAAACGACATCCAAACCCGTTTGGCCGAGGCGCGCCAGACCTATTGGAACCGCGACTTGGCCAAGGCAGAAACGCTCTACAAGGCGCTGGTGGCCGACGCCCCCAACAACGCTGACGTCAAAGGCGAATTGGGCAACCTATATTTTGCCCAACGCCGCATGAACGAGGCCGCCGACATGTTCCACCGGACCGGCCTGCAACTGATTGCAGATGGCAACACACAGCAAATCATGCCGCTGATCGGCGTGCTGCAGTCCATTGCGCCAGACAAGGCCGCAGACCTGCACAACCGCCTCTCTCAATAATTCCGCCCCAGTAACGCCGCAAACCGGAAAGATCACAGCATGAGCACCTTTCTCAAATCCCGCCTCACCCGTCTGGAAAGCCATCTAAAGGCCGAAAACCCTGCCCTGCTCGAGGTGCTGCCGACCTATTACAAGTTCGACAAACTGCTCTATAAAACCGGTCTGCTGGACAGCGAAACCTCACTGGCCTCGCGGATTTCATGGTGGCCACTGGTGTCGGTGCTGGGCACGTTTTCCTCGGGCAAATCGACCTTCATCAACAGCTACGTCGGGGACACGTTGCAAGACACCGGCAATCAGGCCGTGGATGACAAATTCACAGTGATTTGCCACCGCTCCGCCGGCACAGGGGCCAATCAAACCTTGCCGGGGACCGCGCTGGATGCCGACCCGCGCTTTCCGTTTTACCGCATCAGTCACGAGATCGAAAAGGTCGCCAAGGGCGAAGGCAAACATATCGAAAGCTATCTGCAACTGCGCACCACAGATCAAGAACCGATCCGCGGCAAAATCATCATTGATTCACCGGGATTTGATGCCGACGACCAACGCACCTCGACCCTGCGCATCACCGATCACATTCTGGACCTGTCCGATCTGGTACTGGTGTTTTTTGACGCGCGCCACCCCGAACCCGGCGCAATGCAAGATACGCTGGAACATCTGGTAGCCCGCACGGTGACCCGCACGGATGCCTCAAAATTCCTTTATGTTTTGAACCAGATCGACACCGCCGCGCGGGACGACAACCCCGAAGAAGTGGTTGGCGCATGGCAACGCGCCATTGCGCAGGCCGGTCTAACGGCGGGGCAATTTTACACGATTTACAATGAAAAAGCCGCCATTCCGATTGAGGACAAAGCCCTACGCGAGCGGTTCCGCTCCAAACGCGATGCAGACCTTGGCAAAATCGTCGCGCGGATGGACGAGGTCGAGTTGCAACGCAATTATCGCATCGTTTCGGTGCTTGAAACCGTGGCCAATGAGCTGGAACATGACGTGCTGCCCAAATTGCGCAATGCCAAAGCCAAGTGGCGCCGCAGTGTGCTGATTGGTGATGGCATTGCGTTGGGCGCACTTGTTGCCGGGGCGATCGGGGCTTCGGTCTATTTCAAATGGATGCCTTCAATGGACATCTTTAGCGTTGCATGGATCAAAGCGAACTGGATCGACGCCACGGTGGCGGTTGTGGCGGCTGCGATTTTAGCGCTGGTGTTTCATTACTGGATGCGCGGCTTTGTCGCCAAACGCATCGCAGCGTCGTTAAGTGCGGCCTATGGTCAGGTCGAGTTGAACCTGAAAAACGCTTTTATGAAATCGACCGGCGCGTTCCAGTCGATCTTTCGTAAAGAGCCTGCCGGATGGTCGGCACGCGCGGGCAAACATCTGCGCACAGTGCGCGAAACGGTTGCCACCCACATCCAAAGCCTGAATGATCGCTATGCCGATCCGTCCGGCAAAACGGAGATCACCAAAGCAGAGCCCGCAACCGACACCAAAGAATAAGCCGAAAGACCTGACACAATGTATTCTGAATCCACAGCCCAAGCCCCCAAAGGCCCCTGTGCCGATCTAGCATTTCGCCTTGCGGTTTACGAAGCCGGTCACGCCCTTACCGCGCGCGCTTTGGGATTAAAAGTTATGTCGGTGCGGATGCTACCACGCCCACCGGTTTTGATCAGTGACAAGGCCTTCTCGAACAACGATTGGGGTTCCTTCGTGGAAATGCTGGAAATCCGCGTGATCGAATTGTTCGGCGGCCAGATCGCCGAAGAAACCGCCTGTGCCTGTAACACCTGTGGCATCGGCGACATCGCGCGCGTGGATGAGTTGTCCCGCTTGATCGCAGGGCTGGAGGACGAACCAGACGCCGAAACGGTGATGTTTCGGCTGGAGGACGTCGCCTTGGGTATTTTCGCCAGGCCCGAATACAAAAATGCCATCCTACCCATCGCCACCTTCCTTGCCAAGCAAGTCGAAGCCGGCACCCCGTTGATTAACGGCCCCGACATCGAGGCCGAGTTGAACAAATATGTGCCCCGTCCCGCCAAAGAGACCTGGCGCAAAAAGCTCTTTTCCTTTGGCCGCAAATAGCGCCTACTGGCGGCATGAAAAACCCATGCTTTGAATTTTCCCGCGCCATCATTCGCAAACCTGCCGCCAGCATCACCGAGGGGTTGCGGGCCATCGACACCGGTCCGCCTGATCTGACCCGCATGACGGCGGCCCATGACAGCTATGCCGCGACCTTGCGTGAAACCGGCGCCGAGGTGATTGCGTTGTCGGCCCTGCCCGCCTACCCAGATTCAATCTTTGTCGAGGACACCGCCTTGTGCCTGCCCCAAGGCGCAATCTTGATGCGTGCAGGGGCACCGACACGATCAGGTGAAGTGTACGAAATGGCCCCTGTTTTGTACAAAATGTACAAAGATGTTCGCGAAATCAAAGGTCCGGGCACAATTGAGGGCGGTGACATTCTGGTGACCGCCCGCGAGGTTCTGGTCGGCCTCTCCGAACGTACAGATCAGGCTGGCGTTGATGAACTTGCAGCGCTTACCGCCGACTGGGGGTACAAGGTCCGCGCCATCACAATTCCGCCCGACGTGCTGCACTTCAAAACCGATTGTTCCTTGCTGGATGCCAACACGATCCTGTCGACCCAACGGCTGGCCGCCTCGGGCTGCTTTGACGATTACAACGTGATCTACACCGCCCCAGATGAGGAATCCGCCGCCAACGCCATTCGCTTTAATCAGTTCGTGATTATGGCGGCAGGGTTTCCCAACACGGCCAAACGGTTGCGCGATAGCGGCTATGAAGTGCGCGAAATCGACAACGTAGATTGCGCCAAACTGGATGGCGGCATGTCCTGCTTATCCTTGCGGTTTTAGCGACAGGTCTGACAATTAGATCAGCGGATCATAGGCCCATTGCAAAAGGGCCTGATGTTGGCGGGACGACAAAACACGTCCCCGGATGGCAATTTGCACGGATATGTCCGGCGTGGCGGACGAATTGTAGAACGTCTTCGTCCCCACTGATAATTGTCAATTTCCGCCATTCCAGAAATTCAGAAGTTTGAATAGCCCCTAGTATTGTAGACGCTTTCTTTCCTAATTTTGAGGCAAGGAGGCCGATATGGGAAAGAGTAATTATAGCGAAGATTTCAAGCGTGATGCGGTGCATCAGATTGCAGTGCGGGGGTATCCTGTTCGCGAGGTTTCGGAGCGGTTGGGGGTCAGCACCCATTCGCTCTACAAATGGATGAAGATGTACGCGCAGGCAGCGTCACAAGCCGCTTCTGTTGATCTGTCCGTCGTCAGAGTTTTTGGTTCCAAAGGCCGCCTGAACTAAGAGAGGGTTCGGCTCATCTGGTTGGCTTCATTATGCGGCGCGTTGGCTGTGATGCAAGCGCCGGGTTTCGAGTGTTTTGTGTTTGATCCTTTCTCGTTGGTTTAGAATGGCTTGAGCGCGCCCAAAGTAAACATCGGAGGGCGTGACGTTGTTCAGGCTCTCATTGACCTGCCCCTGAATTGTCATCCGACCTGAACCAGAGCCTTTTGGGTTGATACGCCGTTTGGCGCGAGTTTAGCAACCGACTGCTGCGCGGAGCTTTCATGTGGCGTAGCGTGGCAGTCGGTTGCG
>Ga0209633_10001403_pt1 | contig 24854 bp, 23 predicted proteins | sample Cruoilmetagenom1_FD_187290 | JGI IMG/M metagenome (GOLD analysis project Ga0209633, IMG submission 187290) | Oil polluted marine microbial communities from Coal Oil Point, Santa Barbara, California, USA - Sample 1 (SPAdes) (version 2) | ecosystem: Environmental > Aquatic > Marine > Oil seeps ...
AGTCCGCTCCTGATAGAAATATCCGGAACAAGTGAATCCATTGGTCGAAGGTTCAAGTCCTTCCGGGCCCACCAACTTTACATTTACATTCCGCCTAAATGTGTACGTCATTATAATTTGAGCATTGTGTCACTCATATATCTCCATTTCTCTAAGATGGCGATCAATATCGTCATCTGCAACTGCTTCAACTGCTTCAATTTTTGAATATATTCTGCAGGCAGCTCATTTTCGCGCGCGCCTCTGATTACATGTTCCTTATACCAATGGAACGGATTAAGCTCCGGCTCTATATTAGTTGCGTAATATGTAAAGGCAGAGATTACTCCATCACTCATTTCAACGCTCACCAATTTTTCATCATATCCATACCCAAGACCTTCGAATCTATCTAATATTGGCTTTTCTGTTGGATCAATTTTATAAACTACGCCTATTACAAAATGTTCAGGTTCGTTAGTCTCATAAATATCGCACTTACCGCTTCCATCTTTATTGCTGACTTTATGGAAACGCAAATCATGACCAAAGAGAGTAGCCGTCCCAAGTTTTAACGCGCTAGTAACTCTTGAACCCAACCTTTGGGTAGACATATTTGATCCATAAGAAAAATAAATCACTTAATCGACTGCCTTGTGTTTTAGTCTTTCCTCAATCCTCTGATAATCACCTATATGTGCCGCCATAAGACTTTTCCAAAGCTTGCCATGATTAGGAATTGAAAAATGCAACAATTCATGCACAATGACATAATCCCAGATTTCTTCATCAAACCCGAGCAACTCGTTGTTAAAATTGAGCTGGCCTTTGGTCGAGCACGAAGCCCACTTGTTACACATAGGACGTACACCCAACCAGGCAATTTTGACATCCAGTTTTACTGCCCAGTAATGAACCCGGTTCTTGAATATCTGCTTTTGATTCGTCTTTACTAACATTAAATTCTCCCGGCCTTCTCAAGCAGAGTAAAAAGTCCATCCACCAGTGTTGTGACTTGTTCCAATTCTTCAGTCTCGGCAAAAATAGCGAAAGTCACTTTCTTGCGCAGCTCACGCAGTGCATTCTCGCTACGCTGCCAGTTAGGGAACTCAATGAAGGCCTGTTTAATCTTGCGGCTAACGTCCTCGGGATTGGATATCTTGGCATCCAGAAGGGTGCGGTAGACAAAAAAGGTCAGTCCATCGAAGCCTTTTTCGGCCTGTTCTTTCTTGCGTGTTTCGTTTTGCTCCACTTCCTTTAACAACTCTGCCAGGGCCTCGGCGGTACTTGTCTGGCGGCTCTCAAAACTTTCCTGTATTGACTTGGCACGTTCAGCCATGGCAATCAGATAGGGGTCATCGCTTTCATCTTCCGCTTTTTTCTCGATACTCTTAATAAGGTTGATAACCTTGGTGCCGTTACCACCTTTGGCCTTTTTGATCAGCTCAATCGTATCGGCATTGATTTCGATGAACTCATTAACCTTTTGCACGCCGTAGGTGCCGATAGTCTCCTGCACCAACAGATTAGTCTTGCGTTGGAACTCACGGTCAACATTGACACGCTTGGTATAGGCCTTTCTCACAACATCGTAGATGGCCGACAGCGTGCCATAGTTATCAATGAATGGCCGCAGAAAGGCATCCGGCGAGATGATCTCGTAGAGCATTTCAATCTCTTTGTATCCCTTAAAGAATGCCTTACGCCTATCAGGGTCACGGAAATGTTCAATAAGGGTATCGACATCTTTGTCATCGAAATTGCGTTCAATGAGTCCGATATACTCTGGCGCCTGCTGTTCCATTTTGTTCTGAAACAGTACCTTGAGAAGTTTCAGGTCCTTGACGATGGCATTGATTTCCTCACTGTCAAAGGCCAGCGCCTTTTCCAACTTGTCGAAGATGCCGACAAAATCAAGCACAAAGCCATGCGGCTTTACCATCTCAGCCTGTTCGTTCTCATAGGGGCGATTCACCCGCGCAATCGCCTGCAGCAGGGTATGGTCACGCATCGGCTTGTCGAGATACATGGCATACAGCACCGGCGCATCGAAGCCAGTGAGCAACTTCTCGGTCACAATCAAAATCTTCGGCTGCTGATCCAGCTTGTTGAAGCTCTTGCGGATCTGCCGCTCACGCTTTATATCGAGGTGAAATTCCTTTAGCAGTTTAGAATCGTTATTGTTACCAGTATAAACCACTTCGGAGTATTCCGGCGGTAGTAGCTTATCCAGTTCATGCTTGTAATGAGCACAGGCCTCACGGTCCACTCCTACGAGAAAGGCCTTGTACCCCAAGGGTTCCACGTTCTCGCGGTAATGCTCAGCGACGTATTGTGCCACCTGTTTAATCCGTTCCTTGCCTTTGAGAAAATTCTTCAGGTTCACCGCCCGATCGAGGATTTTGTTCAACTCATCGATATCGGCCACACCCTCGGCCTCTGCCAATGACAGAAACTCCTTGTCCAGAGTCTCATGCGGCACCAGCATCTCGTTGGGCGCAAGATTGTAATAAAGCGGCAGAGTCGTGCCGTCCTCGATACTGTCAGCAATGGAATACTTGTGTAGATAACCCTTGTCGTCCTCGCAGCCGAAGGTCTTGAACGTACCGCGCCCGTAGACAGTCTTGTCCACCGGCGTGCCGGTGAAACCGATGTAATTGGCGTTCGGTAACCCAGCAAACAGATAATTACCCAGATCCCCGCCGGTTGTGCGGTGGGCCTCGTCGATCAACACATAGATATTGGCGCGGGTATTAATATTCGCCGGCATGTCACGGAATTTGTGAATCATGGTTACTATGATGCCGCGATAGTCATCTTTGAGCAGCTTATTGAGCTTAGTAATTCGATTGGCATGTTCGAGGTTACCCAGACCCAGCGCTGCCAGATTCTTGAGCATCTGGTCTTCCAGTTCATTGCGGTCAATCATCAGCAGCACAGTCGGTTTATCTGCTGTTGGTGCTTTGAAAAGCATCTCCGCCGCCTTAATCATGGTAAAGGTTTTACCACTGCCCTGGGTATGCCATACAAGGCCACGCGTGCTTTTTGGGTCAAGGGCTCGGCTTACGACCTGCTGCACTGCACCTGCCTGGTGCTGGCGCAGAATATATTTATTGAGCTCTTCGTCCTTCTCCGCAAAGATGATGTAGTCCTTGAGCAAGCCCAGCACCTGTGGAATCGCGCAGAAACTTTTGATCTTCGCCTCCAGCTTGCCGATCTCTTCGTCCTTCCAATTAAAGATGTTGCGCCGCAGCGTGTTCCAACTCACCCCGTAGGAGAAGCCTATGGCATCGGTAGTGGTAAAGACCTGCTCAGGCACAAACAACTCCGGCGTCTCACGGTGATAACGGCGAATCTGATCGACGCCCAAGGCGATGGCCTCGTCTTTGCTGGCGTTCTTGCATTCGATCACCAGTACCGGAATACCGTTAATCAGGAACACAACATCTTCACGAGTACCATAGTGGCTATTGTGATATGCGAATTCCTCGGTGACTTCGAAGACATTCTTTTCAGGGTGCGTATAGTCGATCAGCATCAGATCGAGTTCACGGTTTTCACCGTGCTCAAAGAACTTGCCCCGGTTGCGTAGATACTCGACAAACTCCCGGTTGCCATAGATATCACTGTGCAGATGGCGAAACCGGCCCAGCAAAGCACCTTCCGCCTCTGTATACAACGGGTTGAATTCCCGCACCTTTGCATCAAAGAGGTCGTTGAAAAACAGCGACACTCCTTTCGCCCGTTCCTTAGGAAGTGCATCTGGGTCAAAACAACGTCGCTGCTCCGCTTCCTCTCGCGGCACAAAGGTCCAGCCGATGGCTTCGGCGTAGCCGAGGATACGAGACTGGACAGTTTTGTGTTCTCCGGGCGTGGGCATTTGTCTCCTACTCGTTAGGCATCTGGAACTGCTTGTCGCCGCCACGCATCAAGGACGCCGGCAACATCTATTTCCTCGGGGTTTTCATTCCATGTGGCGTAAAACGAAGTATCATCGCTTTGGGGTGTCGGATTCGGCGGATCGATTCGAATGCGAGTAGGCATCATCACCGAGTCGCCAAGCAAAATACCTTCCCCTCTTCTGAGTGTGGAGAACATGCTCGTGATACCACGCACTGAGTCAGGTAAAAGATTTCTCACATAGCTCTGGTCATCGGGGTTTGAAAGTCGAAGGCATAAAAATGAATTACATTGAGAGAGGATTGTCGCAGAGACTTCTCGCGGCCTCTGACTAATCACAGTCAAACTGACTCCATACTTCCGCCCCTCCTTCGCAATGCGCTCAGCAGACTCCCTTGACTCTCTCGCATCCGAATCATTGTCGTTGAGGTAAATGTGCGCTTCGTCTGCGAATACTGCGATCGGATACGAAGTTCTATTAACCCTTCGATACCAGTAAGCGAAATCGAAGAGGCATCTGAGAATCAGTGAGATCACCGAGTTTCGAACATCGAAAGGGACAGGACTCAGATCAATAATTACAACCTTCTTTCTGTCGGCAGAGATCTCCCCAAGAAGTCGTCGAAAGAGGTCTTCCATAGATGCGCTTGTTGCATACGTCTGAGGATAGAAAATGAGGTCGTAACGTCGGTCATTTAATCTCGAATCAATTCGCATCAGTAGACGAGTGAACTGCCCAAAAAGCGGTCCTTGGCGCTCGCCGCGTTGACCTGCGACCATTTGCATGTCTAGCAGGCGGAACTCATTGAGGATTTCGGCAAAGTCGAAATAAACAGGAGTGTCGATCGTGATGCGATCAAGCCCGAGCGTCTGATTCTCAGAATGACTGTCCTTAGCCGCCTGAAGTAACTCCTTGAATTTCGCGATCTGGTTGGGAGCTGCTGACTCGCTACGATCAACCATTAACCCGAGAAGTTCCTCGCTGTTCATCAACCAATAAGGCAACTCAATGTCTGCTCCTGAGATCACATCAGCCTCGTCGCCAAATGCTGAGGCGTATTCCCCGTGGAGATCGAATAGCACCACCGTCGATTGAGGAAAGGCGGCAATCTTTTGCAGGAACGAAGCCACCGTCCAAGATTTGCCTCCGCCGGTCTGTCCTAGAATAGCTCCGTGCCGTGACAAGAAAGCGTCCAAGTTAATATTGGCCTGCTGGTCAGGAATCAGAGAAAGATGGCCAAGAGAGAAATTTCCATCTGCGTATTGCCGATAAATACTGTTGATAGTCGCCGGTGGCACCGCAAATGCCGATGAGTTCACAGTAGGTAATACATCCGCGCCTCGTTCGAAAGTTCCACCTGCATCGAGAGTTCCCACTGGAACGGCTGAGACAACTCTTTTGTGCTCTTCGATTATCGCATCACCTTCGGCTTCCGCATTTCTGAGCTCTGATTGAAGTGGAGAACTCTCCTTCATGTCGATCGTCGTGATCATAGCGAGGAGTCGTCCCGACGGCAGACCAACAGAAACAAAGGTGCCGGGTTGACCAATGAGCAATGGGGTTGGCCCTATGTCGCTTGGCAGATTTACAATCATGGTTGGAGGAACGCCCTCTTCAGTTTCTTCCCCGTCTGAGTAGTCGGTTAGAGAAATGAATATGCGCTCGCCTGAAACTCCGACGACTCTTCCAATTTTATAATCATTCATATTTGGTCTGCTCCTTAAGGTTCTAGCAATTGAGCCAGGGCGCTGAATTTCCAAAGGTCTGTCCCCACTCCGGTGTCCTTTTGATCAATGAAACAGTTTGCCGGGAAACCTGCGTGGAATGGTGGAAATTTCTTCAATTCAACAAGACAGTCAGGCTCTTCACCGCACAAAGCAGTCATCCGAATCTTTCCGGCATTAAGTTTCGGGAAAATCAGCTGATCATTAATGTGCTTGTCACCAAAGCTGAACCCGCATGCGACGACAAACCGACAATTCGAGCCGAGTGCTCGAGAAGCCCGAGTGAATAGCTGATCGAATGGCTCTGATAGAGTGTCTATGACCTTTCTTCGGCGTGGGAGAATGAGGGCCCTTTCTGGCGTGGCGCTTCCGAAGTCTAGACCGCTTTCAAAAACACGGTCTCCATCTTTTAACCAAGATACCGAGCCATGAAGCTTTATGATGTTAACGTGAAGCTCACTCCGGTGCGTGAAACGCGTTTTATCAACGGCCCCCCTCGCTAAATCAAAAACAGCGGGATCGAACACCCGTCGGAGCGGGCCATCAAATCCTGTCTCAACACGGACGCCAACCTCTCCAGCCGCCAATTCGAAGAGAACATCGTAGTTGGTTGTCAGAATTGTGACGGTCGACGAAGTTCCATGTGCCCTCCGCTTTAGTGCCTCGAGGAAGCGAACGTGGTGGGTGAGGTCTGGAGTGGTGACTGACAATATCACATCAACGATCAATTTACGGATTTCAGATTCAAGGTCTCGATACTTTGACTCCTGTGTCGTAACGTAATACTCAGTGACCAAGTCAGAAAGGATCTCGATATTGGGAGTTCCTGTAACAGGGTCATAGTTGAGCGCCTTTGCGGTCAATATTTCATCCAATGTTGCCTTGAGGGGCGGAGGAAGAATCGAAACGACGGTCTTTGTGAGGTCGCCCATCAAAGGATAACCTGCTTCTTTCGATGTCCCCGCGCCAAACAGAAATCCGATCCTGTTCAAGCCGGTTTCAATCCCCGGAAATAGCTGGGACAGAGTAAAACTCATGCGGCAGCCTCCTTTTCAAGTTCGACCTGGTGAACGCGGATCTTCGCGGTCATCAGTTCGTGAAGGAGGGTGCGGAAAAGGTCTTGAAGTTGCGTCTTCTTGCGCTCGGCGACTTCCGTTCGGTTGCCAACCGAATCCAATGCGTCTGCGATCTGTTGTTGTTCCTCAGGTGGTGGAAGCGCCAACTCGATTGCGCTGAAAGTGTTTCGATTTAGTGTGGGAACGGCCACGCCTTGGCGATATTGGGTCAGGTCTAGAGCCAGGATTTTGTAGTAGACGAATTTTGGGACATTCCCTTGGAAGTCCTTCACGAAAAGAAGGACGTTGTGAGCCCAGAAATCCTCAGCAATGAACAGGGGCTTCCCTGCGGACGATCCGCTTCGGACGACTGTGACGCCCGGTGCCTTAACATTCGCGGTGTCGTGGTAGCCAATCACCTGAGTCGCACCAATTACCGGCACTTCGCCTTCTCTGAAATCCTGCTTTCGGAGATCGTAGCCACGTTGGAGCGTCGCGAACTTGTCGAACGGCACTACCTCCCAGCTTTCGGGGACGGGGCCGATTTCGGTTTGTTTTTGGGGTTCGTTGCGGAGGCCTTCGGTGAAGAGCTTGTGCATGAGGGCCTTTTTCAGCTCGGTGGTGGTCTGAATGATCCGTTCCTGCACTTCGATCGCCCGCTGCACTGTCGAAAGGATGTGCGCGATCTTCTTCTGTTCGGAGAGTGGGGGAAGAGGCACCTCAACAGCCTTCAACTTTGCTTGATTGATCGAGGACTGATTGACCGAGCGGCTGCAGATCGAAATAAAGACCCCAATGTCGCGATAATATTGGAACACGCGATTTAGAAATTCCGGATCGAAGACTTGTGGATTGGCCCGAATGAGCAAGAGATTCATCCCATGCAACAGGTCTTCGTAGTCCAGGTCCGCGAAGCCCGTCTTACCGAGGTGCGGATCGCTGTTGATGTGACTGAATAGGATGTCGCCTTTCTGAATCCTATATTTATCAACGTCCTTTTCTTTGACACCGGAGGCAAAACGAACCCTTGTCTCATCAATCCATCCGCCGCCGATGGTTTCGATGCGACTGACTTTGTAGTCACCCTTATCCTGATTTTGTTTCGCAGTAAGACCATTACGAATAGCGAGCAGAGCTTGCGGTTTCTCTTCGCCAAGCGTGATTGAGTTCCAATCAGCGGCGATCTGCGTGAACTCGATTTCCTTTACAGCGCACATACCCCAATCTTCTCCAGAATTTCCTTCAAGGCCTTGTCAGTATCCCGCGCCTCGGCTTCGACGGCCTCCAGTTCCCCGACTATCTCCGCAATGGGCCGGTAGGTTTCGGCATCTGAGGTGTGGATGTAGCGGCTGGGGGAGATGTTGTAGTCGTTTTTCTTCAGCTCGTCGTGATCGACGATGCGGCTGAGCTTTTCCTCCTCCTTCCACCCGATGAGGGTGTCGGCGATGCGCTGGATGCCCTCGTCTGGGATGAAGTTCTTAGGGTCGCCCTTTTCGAAAACCTGGCTGGCGTTAACGAGAAAGACCTTACCCTGTCGGGCCTTGGGCTTGGCCTTGTTGAGAAAGAGGACGATGCCCGGGGCGGTGGTGTTATAGAAAAGATTTTCTGGCAAATAGAGTACAGCCTCGATGAGGTCGTGGTCAACGAACCACTGGCGCACGGTCTTTTCCTTATTGGTGCCGGCATTGCCCGAGCCACGGGAGGCGGCGCCGGTGTCGAGGACGACGGCGGCGCGGCCTTGGCTATTCAGGCTGGCGTGCATATGCTGGACCCAGCCCCAGTCGGCGGAGGATTTGCCGGGGAAGCCAGCCCCGGAGGGGAAGCGATCGAGTTCGTCGTTGTCATAGTCGGCCTCGGTGAACCAGTCCTGGTTCCACATGGGATTGGCGACGACGCGGTCGAAGGTGCGCAGCTTGCCGCTCTTCTCGGCACGGAACTTGGGATTCTTGAAGGTGTCGCCGATCTCGATCTCGCCTTCCATGTCGTGGATGATCATGTTCATGTTAGCCATTGCCCAGGTATCGGCGGTGTACTCCTGGCCGTAGAGCTTGAGTGGGGCGACGCTGCGCTTCTTGCCTTTGGCCGCCTCTTCCATGGCGATCTCGCATTTCACGAGAAGGCCCCCGGAACCGCAGCAGGGATCGTAGATCTCCATGCCGGGCTCCGGCTGGAGCACCTTCGACATGATGGTGCCGACTTCGGGTGGCGTGTAAAACTCGCCGGCGCTCTGACCACCACCCTCGGCGAATTTGCGGATGAGGTATTCGTAGCTCTTGCCGATAATGTCGGCCTCGACGTCCTCGAGCCCGAGGCGTTTGGTGCTAATGGCTTCGATGAGATTGGAAAGTCGGTCGTCGTCGATATCGCGCTGGCCGTGGGTGGTGGCGTTGAAGTCGACGCGGTCGATGATACCTTGCAAACCAGGGTTTTCCTTGGCAATGGCGCGCATGTGGGTGGTGACGCCTTCGCCGATCTTGTCGGAGAGTTTGCGGATGACGGACCAGACGGGCTGCTCGGGGCCGTCGGGCATAAGGGAAATGTAGAAACGGACAATCGCTTTCTTCTTGTCCTTCACTTTCCGCCAATCCGCCGCGGCGAGCTGGAATGCCTTTTTACGCGAGCCAACCTCCGCCGCGATACGGTTGATCTCGTCATCGAAGACATCGCACAGCCGCTTGGTAAAGATCAGCGGGAGAATGAAATCCTTATATTTCGGCGCATCCTTTGCCCCGCGAATAGAGCAGGCTGCATCCCAGATCCAGGATTCAAGAGATTTGTTCTTTTCCTCACCGTTGGTTTTATTTTTCTTCTTGCTCTTTTTAGGATTAACTTTGTATTCAGTTGGAGCTTCAGCAACCGATGCCACCTGTTTACCATTCACCAGCCGTTCTATGAGCACACCTTTTTCACGACCTGACTCATCCAGTGATAATTTTTTGCACAGGTCCTTTAGTTCATCACGCTTCAATGTCTCAAGCATATCCACTAATGCTATTTTGCGATATTGGACCAGCGCCTGCACGATTCCATCTTTGGATTTACCACTAAGACCTGAAACGTCGTAATTTCCCGCTAACTCCAACAACCGTGTGCGGGATATAAGGGACAATAGATCTTTTTTGGTTCTTTTACTCATAACTACTGTTTTTTCCGAAATTGTTTTAACTGTCTATCGACTTCATCCCATGGCAGGCGGCTGCCATCTTCTTCCATCCTGCGATATGCCTCACTGGCTTTATCGACTGTAATCATGTTGGCTTCCAGCATTTCACCAACGAGCCAGATAGTACCGCGAACATCTATGTTTTCCAGAAGACAAACCTGTCGCAGTTTTTTGTCGCCTGTCAATAATGGTACTTTTCGATCATCCGCCAGCACCATCGCTTCCAGATCATGGCTGCTCACACCGTTATGCTGCTGACTGAGCTCTTGCACCTTTATCAGCATTTCGTCAGTAAGTTCTGCCAATTGTAAGCCGCAATCAATCAGATCGCTGAGTGTACTGCTCAACTCCTGTTCGAACAGAGTCTCAGGTGTCGCGTATTCAAATGGCAAATTAAACATTACATCAAGCAAGCCACCCACATGTATGTCTATTAATACATTGGCATCGCTAATGAGTAGCCGCACTGGCATGATCCACTTTCCTTAGTATGCGGAATTCTACCAGCGATTTCCCCATTAATTCCGCTGCCCTGGATTCACTTATTAACTCTTCAGCCAGTGCATGAAAAACCAGTTGAGTAAATACCTGTGGCTCTTCACGGGGGTATTCATCGCAGGGCTCCAGCTTGTGCCAGCCAAATTTGCGGAATAACTTTACCATTTGCAGGTAGGTAGCATCACTAATAATGGACAAATCCTGTGCCCGATGCAGCCATCCTCCCATACTTAATCCATATGCCTTTTTCAACACGCACAATTCACGTGGTTCGAACCAGGAACGGCGGCTCCCGAGCTCCTTGACGACTTCTGACTTTGGAGCCAAAAAAGAACCAGCAAAGCGATCTGCTGCCTTCTCCTCCTTTTCAGCCAACTGTCCCCTTGGACGATTTGCAAGAATAAGATGACCCAACTCATGAGCCATAGTGAAACGCTGCCGATCACCTGGCCACTCAGAACCCACGACAATGATGGGCGCACTATTGACCTGACAGGCAAGACCATCAAACTTGCCACCGTGTAAAGCCCGAGACTGAAAAATCTTGATCCCGTTTTCCTCCAGGGTACCGGTTAAATCGAGAATCGGATTCTGGCCCAACTTCCAATTTTCACGGACCTTATTAGCGATAGCTTCAATATCATCGTAATCACTAATCTGTTCAGGAAGACCTTCTGGTAATTCAAAATGCTGGATTGGGCTCACTGGCAGTATTTCCTCTAGTGCCAGATATCGCTCTACTTGTTCCAGGACATCTCCTTCGATCTGGGTCAGTACCTTTTTGGGCAACTTCGAGTGTTTACGATATTCAACTTCACGCAGCTCAACAGAAACATGACGGAAGAAGTATTCAGTTCGCACGCCCAGTGCCTTGGCAATATTTAGCATTACACCCGACGAAGGGGTGGACTGATTGTTCTCATATTTGGATATAGCCATAGCAGACACGCCAGCCTTTTCTGCCAGGGCACGCAGAGACAAACCCGACGCTTTTCGCGCCTGTTGTATACGTTCACCGATCATGATCATTACTCCAGTTTACAAAACTTGATTATTTTAAGTATTATTGTAAACTATAGCTAATGACAGACAATTAAGTCAAGTCAGTAGCAATTAAATTTACTTATGTAACAGGAGGTTAGCGCTTATGGCTACCAACCCACCCACAGGCGACGGACGACGAAATGGTGCCGTACGAGGCCGATCTCAGACATATAACCCCAAGAATGACCACTGGGTCAAGCGGGATACTACAACCGGTCGATTTATGGACCAGAAAGCTGACAACGACCCCTTCAAGGGCGTAAGAAAAGAGAAATAGCCATGCCAAATGCAGCCGCACATCGGTTTGGAGCAGCTCTTGTAGTGGGTAGTATTTCCGCCCATGCAGGGCAACAGACTGGACAAGCTACTACCAAACCGCTTGTGCATGCTGCTATGGCTGCAGTCTGCGGCACACTGCCAGATGTACTGGAACCGGCGTTACACCCTAATCACAGGCAGTTTTACCATAGCCTTGGTTTTGCTGCGCTCCTTGGTTATGGGACCTACAAACTCTATAAGTGGCAGCCTTATGATGAACATTACCAATATAATTAATTTACAAAAGGTCAGTGCACAGATATAGGACTAATGCTATGGCACTCTCACCAGAGCTAGAACAAATTGAACAATCAATAATTTATCTTCATCGAGAAATGTTCGATGAAAGCCCGTCCCCCATGAAGCTACAAAAGCTCTGCTACTATGCCCAGGGGTATGCCCTTGCTAATGGCCATGAGCTATTTCCTGAAGATTTTCAAGCGTGGCAGCACGGTCCAGTAATCCAATCGCTATATTGGAAATACCAAGATTATAAATGGCGCCAAATTAATAATGATGTACCCGAGCTAAATACACCACACATTGACTTCCTTAGAGATATTGTCTCTGCATATGGAAGATACGACGGAGCCGCTCTAAGTACAATGACACATCGAGAATCTCCCTGGCTCGAAGCGCGTGGCGATATTCCCGAAACCCAAGGAAGTAATTGATAAAGAAACCTTATGCCGGTTCTTCTCAATCCGGTTACATAGCTAAATTGTCAGTAGTCATATTATAGAGCTATGACAGGTAATCGCTATGCAAGTATCGCTGATAAAGATGCCCGATCTGTATCTGAGGAAAAATTAAAAATTTCCTTCTCCTATATTGATTTGGATTCTGATGAATTTTTTTTCCACGGTCTTGAAGTCAGTTATTATAAAAAAATTTTTGGGTGCCTGTCAGAATTGCATACTTCAACTGAACGCGATATCGCGCAACAAACTCACCCAAGCTTAAGACCCAAATCAATCTTTAATTCAACATCATCAATCCGAGACTCTTTCCCGGAATCTGTAATCGAAAAGGTTAAGCAGCTTCTTTATGTCCAGACTCGAGACGATAAAACTGCTAGAGATCAGGCAGAAGAAATTACTTCACGCGCCTTCGAGGCAAGTCTCTCCAAGAACTATGGTAGGATACATGGTTTCCTCTGGAATAATATATTTCATATTGTTTGGATAGATCCCGCGCATAATCTCTTCCCTCTGGAACGCAAGATAACAAAGCACTGTGATGCAGCAGTTGTAAAAACGTTCTCTCCTGAGGAATGCTTACGACTACAGGAAAAAATCAAATGTCTACAGCAAGAAAATGAGGAGCTACTCGAAATCCTTACTAAGCCTTAGGACCGCAACCAGACACTGTGTATATACGGTTGATTGCAGCATTTGAAGTAACAAGGAAGTTGACAAGAAATATCAGCAAATTAATCTGAGAAGCAATATTAATATTTAATGAATTTATTGTTGAATAATCAATATGTTGTTAAACCGCTCAAAATATGATGACACATCGCGCTCAAATTATAGTGACGTACACACTAAAACCTGAATGCAACCAAGCTTTCTTAATCGAGCAACCTCACTTAAAATCTCACAACATTATATTGTTATATCCAGAGATAATTGACTTCCTGAATTGAATACGAAACAATTTTCTTCACATCAGTCACTTCTCAACAGACCGTATAAACCACCATCGTTACAGCCCTCTATATGCATACTGAAAACACCACCAGCCTCCTAATAGAAAAAGGCATCCAGTATCATCGAACATCACAATGGGACAACGCTATACAATGTTATGAACAGGCACTTTCTATAGAGCCAAAGAACTGCCAGGTTCTTTTGCTCCATGCTAGCCTGCTATTTCAGCTGGGAGACATCGAAGGTGCTCTCAGGAGCAACACAAAATTACTTGCACTGGAACCACACAATGCTGGCGCTCATAACCTTTCAGGATTGATTTACGTCCATAAGAAAAATTACAAGGAGGCAGAATCCTGCTTCAAACTCGCCATCAAAAATGCTCCAGGACATTACCATCCTCATGCCAGCCTGGCTGAGGTTTACAAATCTCAAGGAAATCTTAAATTAGCACTGGAGGAATATCTACGCTGCACCTTGATTGATCCGCAAAATGCGCAGGGCTTTTATCAATGCGGCTTGTTGTACTTGTCAAACGGGGATATTGCACATGCCATCGAGTCATTCAACCGTGCGATCACAATAAAACCTGACTTCGTGACGGCTTACGAACAACTTGCAAAGGCCTGTTTCAGCAACAAAGATTTCCAGCAAGCGATTAGTTGCTATCAAAAATTATTAAGCCACTCCAGCAGTAAAGCCAATGTACTAAACAACATGGCGATTATCTATCAAGCTGACAAAAAACTGGAGAAAGCAAGGGAGTGTTACAGCGAATCACTGCGTAAACAACCTGATAACACCAATATCTACCTCAACCTTGCCAGTCTTGACTTGATGGAAAACAAACTTGATGACGCCAATAGCAATCTACTGCAATCAATACAGCTGGCCCCCGATAATCCAGTCGCTTATAACAACCTCGGCAATGTCCTGCAACGACTCCGTCAGCCAACTAATGCGATCGAGGCTTACAAAAAAGCGCTCGAACTAAGGCCTGACTATACCGATGCGCACTTAAACCTTGCATACGCCTACCTACGCCAAGGAGATTATTTGCATGGTTGGAAAGAGCATGAATGGCGATTAAAACTAGGCACTGCCGCTTATCAGCTCACATGCACGACACTTGATAAAAATCTTCCACTCAACGGCAAACACGTACTCGTAAAGACAGAACAGGGTTTTGGCGACACCATTCAATTTATTCGCTTTCTTCCCCAACTTAAGGAAAAAGGCTGCAGGATTACACTGGTGACAAAGCCCGAAATCAGTCTTCTCTTGTCGCAATGTGACGGGGTGAATCAGATTGTTGCAGCCAATGAATCCAACCACAGTCCCGCTGAATATGATGCCGGCCTGTCATTAATGAGCCTGCCATACATACTGGATACCAGTCTTGAAAATCTACCTGAGCAATCGCCTTATATTCAAGCCTCGCCAGAAAAACTATTCCGATGGAAAAATTATTTTGATAACACTGCAATCCATGTAGGCATAGTATGGGCCGGCAACCCCGAACAAGCCAATGACCATGATCGTTCAACATCACTTTCCCATTTCCTGCATCTGGACAAAATACCTGGCGTCAGGATATACAGTCTCCAGTATGGCGATGCACGTCGACAACTCGAACAATTAGATCCTCACCACAATATCACTGATCTAGGCTATGCATGGGATGATACCGCCGCCATCATCCAGCACCTGGACCTTGTTATTAGCGTTGATACTTCCGTGGCTCACCTGGCTGGCGCCATGGCCATACCCACCTGGGTACTTTTATCTGACTATAGTGATTGGCGTTGGATGACAGATCGCCATGACAGCCCCTGGTACCCGACCATGACTCTTATCCGACAAAACAAGCACAATGATTGGAAAGAATTATTTGAAAGAGTGAGGGAAAAACTCGAACGATTCGCCGCTGACAAAAATGACAAACGATAAAATATACTGCCGCTGTTAAAACCCAAAGCCATTCAAGCTTTCAGGCGAACCAGGGCATGTTTATTGTAATTCATAAACAGACATGATCCATCATAACCCCACCCTGACGTTTTACCGTGATATCATGACCGCACGACATCTTACGTATCAATCATATCCGCTATTTGCCCTACCGAGAGCATGGCCAGGTCTTTTATTTCATTTGCCGATAGCTGCACAGCGAACTGATCTTGCAGGAATCGCAAAAATATTTCCAAGGCATCCTTTCCTCCCCCTCTCTCGCATAACAGCTCAGAATTTAAATGTTCCCGCTCTATCCTTATCCAGGTCTCCGCCATATACCTGCGCGAATATTTGTTTGTATACGTCTTACATTCTGACGTTTGCTCACCTGCCAGACGATCAATTTCTTGTTTAAGCAGTGAGCGTATATCATTAACCACAGCGATCTGATATGAAATATGAGATTTGTCTTTGATGTCTTCACGACGGATATCATCCTCCAGCACCCACAAGGCCTGATTAATCCGCTGAAGTTGTTGCTTTCTGGCATCCATACCTTCATGAATACAAAGCTGGCTTTTATATATATCCTCAAGCTCGCGCACGTTACGAAGAATCGCCTCACGAACATCCTCAGATGCAACCTTATACTTCAGTTGCAGGATTATTAATCGATCTACCAATTCACCGGAATTTATTGTTATTGAGTGCATTATTATCAATTGATTTCCCTTACCAACGAACGATTGATTATATCATCAAACTTTCATACATTGTGTCTGTTTATATATTATTGAAAATCGACTTCAGATTTTTAGTGGCAGGCGAATGAATATATAAAGGCCGGATAACAATCCTTGTTATCCGGCCCGGCAGTTCTCGCACGTCAAGCTTTATTAAAGTTATACATTACTTATTTTATCAGTTTATCCCCCCTGATAACATCAACATCGAGACCCATAGCTTTAAAATTTGACCTGACACTATGTGTCTCGTCACGAACTTTTGAGTTGTAGTGACCCATTTTTTCAGGCGGCAGTAATCGGGTTTTCAGATTAAAGTCATCCCTGGGTTGCGCAACCACGTAAAGTGTAATATCGACCACTTCCTCATCAGTCAGGTTGGCATTACCAAAAGGCATATTATATTTCATCCATGCGGCCATCTTGACGGGCTTGCTTAAACCCGCCCCTGTGTTGAATGAGTTTGATCCCCAGACAGGCGGAAAAGCTGCAACACCTTGTCCATCCAGCGCGTGACAAGTTGCACATTTGGCCTGGTATAATTTCTTGCCATTTTTATAATTTTCATGTGTCGATTTTTTTATCATAGGTGCGAATGTTTTTTTCATCGGCCAGATATGCGTGTAATAGGCACCGACGGGTTTCTTGGGATTCATCTTGATGGGCAAGCCTTCAGACAACCAGGTAATGTAAGTTGCCATCGCGACAGATGCTTCCGTATCGATAATGGGACGCTTGCCATTCATACTCCGCATGAAACAGTTATTAATTCTATCCTGTAAAGTCTGGACTGTTTTTTCCCGTTTGGAAAAAGCAGGAAACGACTGGGCCGTTCCTATAAAAGTCCCCAGTGCTTTGGTTTTACCCCCCTGCAGGTGGCAACTTTTACACTGCAATTTGTTACCGACAAATTCTTTTGTAAGAGGATGAGTATCCGTTTTATTAATAATATCCTCCCCCAGTTTTACCATGCGACCCAATTCACCTGGAGGGTATTCTGTAGGGGCATCCGGTACATTTGGACGCTCAAGCGCGATTGCTCCAGTCGCACTCATTATTGCACCCATCATCGTCAGTGCTAATATTGCTTTCATCGTATTACTCCTCGTATCCACTAGAATTTTCCCTGTAAACAATCACTAATAAACCACGGCCCACAAACATCGCGCAAGCTACTAACGACTTACTGGATGATACGCCTATTAATTAGTAATTAACCATATACTAATAATATAAGGCTCAGGTACATTGTAAAGGTGTAAAACTTGATCTGAATCAAACGACCGCTAATTTAATTGACTCTATTTAGAATGAACCGGGCAGCTTATCAGCACGATTAGAAAACGGCACTGGGTACGGCGCCATCTACTGAAGTAACGGGTTAGCCGTCATGACTTCCAACATAGCCATGACCGCCTGTATCTTATATTCTGCGCTGTAACGCCTTGCTGTGTGTATTTTCCACCAGGTAGTCGATCAGTAATCTTATTATCGGATTGGGAAATTTATTATTTTGATAAACCACATAGACTTCGCCACTCGATTCTTCATTCAGGAAAGACTCCCAATCCGGCAAGCACACAACCAAACGTCCTTGCTTGACATCATCCGAGACCATCCAGTTTGATAATTGCACAACCCCGACACCACTTAAGGCCGCTTCAAGTAATGGCGTACCACCCCTGGAAGCAAGATTTCCCTGCACGTGTACTTTCCTGATGCTACGTCCTTTTTTAAAATGCCATAAAGTTCTCTGCCTGTCCTGATTCAAGAGCAAACAATTATGATGAGAAAGATCATCAGGGTCTTGCGGCTTACCATGATGTCTCAGGTAGTCAGGTGAGGCACACACCAAGGTATGATTGGACAAAAGCACTCGGGCTTTTAAACCCGAGTCAGCAGGCTTGCCTATACGAATAGCCAGGTCAACGTTTTCAGCGCCAAGATCGACGACTCTATTATCCAGCTCAATTTCTATTTTAACTTTTGGGTATTGATTAAGAAACTTTGGCAAGAGAGAAGAAACATGCATTCGACCAAAGCTTTCGAATACTGACACTCTTATCACACCTTCAGGCTCCTGACTCACCTGCCTCACCGAGGATAATAAAATATCTGCATCGGCCAATAATCTCGATGCTCCTTGTAAAAACACCGCACCTTTTTCAGTCAGGATCAATTGGCGAGTACTGCGTTTGAATAAAGTGACCCCCAATTCAACTTCAAGTTTATCAATACTGCGTGTAATAGAAGAAGGCGCCATACTCAATACAGCCGCAGCCCTGGAAAAATTCCCCTTCTCAGCCACCTTGACAAAAATACGGATAGAATTTAGCAAAATTCACCTTTGCGTTTAACGCAAAACTATTTGAGTTAATACATGCATTCTATCCATCATTGAAAATTAATACAATAGAACACGTTATTTCTAAAATCACATGAGGATTATTTTACGATGACAAGAATCAGCTTCCAGCAAATACCTGAACAGCTTATGTCATGCATGATGCAGACAGAAAATCATATCAACAGCCTGGACTTACTTCCTGCAAATCAGCTCGAATTAATGCGATATTATGTGTCCCAATTAAATGAATGTGCATACTGTATTGACATGCATTTCAAAGAGGCAGTTGCAGCTGGTGAAAGCGAACAAAGGTTATATTCAACGTCAGTCTGGAGAGAGACCCACTTCTATAACGAAAGTGAACGAGCGATGTTGGCATGGACGGAATCGGTGACTTTGCTTAACGATAATGATGAACAGCAACAAGCTTTATTCTCAGATCTGACCCGACATTTTAGTATTGAAGAAGCGGCCAACTTGACTTTGGCGGTCATACAGGTCAATTCCTGGAATCGCCTGTCCAGATCATTCGGGTTTGAAGCGGGAACCTATCAAGTTAGTCAGCGTTAAAAATTCTAATGAGTGCGCAAGTCGAGACCAGGAATCATACAAGCCATGCTTCAGCCAGCAGACTTTTTTATAACCACTAGAATCTACCCCCCCTACTCATAAGGGGGGACGGCTATCTGCCATTAACTTATCCAGGGTTTTCTGTGCTTGTTTGGGTTTATCCAAGTCATGGACTTCCAGCATTTCACACTCATCGTTAATCATTTGCTCGATAGTGACGGGATAGAATTTGCAGTCGTCAGGGCGGTCGTAATAGATATCGCAAATATACTTATTTTGATCAGGTAGTTTCGTTAGCCACGGACACAGTTCTATTTGCTTGCCAGTATTGGGGTTCATCCAGATTTTACCACCACTAACATAATTGGATATATCAGGCCTGAAAATATCCCACAATTCTATTTCGCGTGCGGATGCAGACAGACCACCATTACTATATTTCGTACAACATTTCCCACATAGATTACATTCTTTCATGTTATTATTTTTCCCAAGTGATCAACTAATAGATTTGTAAATGCTATTACTATTAGTTCGTTGCCAAACCACCTTTATATGTCAAAATATAATACTGAAAAGAACTTAAATCATCCAAACGGATTTCTTGTGGAGTGGGTTTACTGATTAGAACTACTTTACTCTGTCTTTCCAATGCTTTGGCTCACGATGAAGATTCGATACAGATATAATTAATATTCCATCTTCAATAGCAGAATAAATTATACCGTAAGGAAACCTTCTTGTTTGACATCTCCTGGTATTTTCAGATAATGGATGCCATGCTTCTTGAAAGTTAACGATTCGTTCAAGCGAGTTAAGTACTTCTTGTAAGAATGCATCACCCAATCCAGGTGATTCGAAATTATAATAGTCAACAGTCTCATCTAGTTCGTATTTTGCTTCGTCTAAAAACTTAATTTTCATTTATATTTTGATAACACTTCTTCCAATGAAATGTTTTTAATTTCGCCTCGCTTATATGCTGCCAATCTTGATTCAGCTTCCTCTGCCCAGAGTTTATCTAATTTTTTGTCTGGCATATCCAAACTTGAAATAAGATAATCAACTAACTCAGCTTTTTCCTTGGGCCCAAGTGATGCTGCTTCTTTTAAAATATCTTTTGCAGTTGCCATAAATCACCTTAAATACATACATGCTTCACAGTATAACACATGCTTAGCCTATTGATATTTAGACAATAACCAGAATCTTAACATAAATACTTTCAACTCTTAAAGATAGGTCAGATAACGACGCACTAACGATGATAGCAGTGCGGCTCTATGTGTGTACGCCGTATAAAGCGCATGTTAATTTCCATAAAATAAATCCTGACTCCCAGGTATCTATTACCACATCTCACCTGCTCATATTATTTTTTTCAAACTCAATCAACCATTTTTTTCGATGAAGTCCTCCGCCATAACCCGCCAATCCACCATCGGAAGCGATGACCCGGTGACAAGGTATGATGATGGCTATACGGTTATGTCCATTGGCACTGCCAACGGCCCTGATGGCTTTCGGTTTACCTAATATTTCAGCTTGCTGTTTATAGGAACGTGTTTCTGCATAGGGTATGTCTTGTAGAATTTTCCATACCGATATCTGAAATGGGGTACCAGGGGTATGTAACGGTACTGAAAAGTGTTCACGCTTGCCAGAAAAATACTCTCTGATTTCAGTCTTGACCTGATCAAGATATTTATTTTTTCCGGGTAATATCACCGCATTGAGCCTTGCACACAGGTCTTTGAATTCTGTTTCCAGCATCCTGCGGTCAGTAAACTCCAACAGACAGATACCTTCATCACTGGCACAAGCGAACATCGGCCCAAGTGGCGTAGTGAAGCGGATAATATTCAGCACAGATTTAGCTTTACTACTGGATGGTGATGCACCGAATATGGCACGATAGCTATCATTAAAACCACTAATAGAATCATATCCACTATCCAAAGCGGAGCGAGTCACTGTTTCACCATCCTTAATGCTATTGTAGGCCGAATTGATACGCAACATTCTTTGGTAGGCATGAAAGGTCATATGATGATGCTTTTTGAACCAGCGTCTGATCTGACTGGGTTCGATACCTCGTTGTCGCAGATCTTCGTCTTTACTTCGTTGAAATGGGTTGTCATGTAGTTCTTTGATCATTGTTTTTATGTAAACCGGCGTTTCATCAAGGCTTTCCATCGGCTTGCAAACCTTGCAAGGGCGGTAACCATGCTGCAAGGCTTCGAGTGCCGTATCATAAAACTCAACGTTCTCTACTTTTGGTTTTCTTGCACGGCAGGCAGGCCGACAAAATATTCCCGTGGTTTTTACCGCGGTAATAAACAGGCCTTCATATAATGAGTCTTTTCTACCGATGGCGGCATACTTTTCCTCGAAGCTCATCTTTTTCATTCAAAATACTCACATAGGTCTATAAGATGACAGAACACGTATTCAACAGATATTTGAATGTATCATTGCTTCACAACTGTCACCACCGAAAAATTGACAAGTAAATTTATATATTGCCTCCCTACTAAGCACGAGGCATTCGCCCAGTTATATCACGGATCCCTATTAAATTATGACTTCAGTCCCAGTTCAAGGCACCTCCCGTTTGATATTCGGTCACACGGGTTTCAAAGAAGTTTTTTTCCTTACGCATATTGGCCTGTTCGTCCAACCAGGACAGGGTATTGCTGGCACCTGGGAAGGGCTCTTGCAGATGCAGTTGTCTGGCACGACGATTGGCGATAAAACGAAATTGCTCAATATGATCCTGTGCGTTATACCCCAGGATCGGATCACGCAGGATATAATCTGTGTAACTTTTCTCTGCGGCCTCCGCCTCCTCCCACATGGCACGAATAGCAACAGGGTCTAGCTTGACATTATTTTCCAGGATGATCTGCCTGACGACACGAATACCAAATGCACAATGCAATACTTCATCACGCATGATATATTGCAATTGCTCTGCCGTGCCGGTCATCAGGCCGCGACGCTGTAATGCAAAGATCGGGCTAAAACCATTATAAAACCAGCAGCCCTCAAATATGCCCGCAAAGAACAGATACGACATAACAAAATTTTCCAACTCATCCTTATCTTTCAGATCGATATCCGAGCGCATGACCGAGTTTAATCTGTCATTGGCCAACTGAATTTTCCCCTGGATGGCGGGGACGACACGATATCGATTATAAATCTCAGCTTGATCAAGCCCAATAGATTCGATGCAGTGCTGGTATGTCCAGGTATGCAGGGCTTCTTCATACACCTGACGCGCCTGATAGATTTGTAATTCGGGCGCGGTCATTTTTTCCATCACTGCCAAACCTATATTGCGCATGGCCAGGATATCCGAAGTAGTGAGATAGGAAAGGACATTTTCGTAGAGATGTTTTTCTTCTAACGTCAGCTTATAATGATAGTCTTCGACATCCTTGTTCATATTGATATCCAAGGGCGTCCAGTGGTTACGGTTTGCGTTAAGAAAAAACTCCCATGCCCACGGATATTTAAATGGCGCCAGTTGATTAACATCGGTCTGCCCATTAATGACACGCTTATCGTCCACATTAACAGGGCTGACACTTGAATCATGATCGATGTTTTCACATGCCTTATCAATAGGATTAACGTTCTCTGGTGACTGTCTTTCTATTTTTTCGTGTCCGGCCTGCATCTGCCCCTGCTGACCTTTCGACTGTTTAAATGATCCGACAGGATCTTCCCAATTCAACATTGTTTCACCTTTTTTTAATTAATTGTTGTGCTACTGACAAGCTTCGCAATCAGGATCTAATATGGAACACGCCGTTGTTATCCTCTGATGGTCATTGAATGTTTGCTTTTCATTGTCATCGCTTTGTGTTGCCGACTTCTCCATATGTGTGGCCGCAACGGTACGCAAGTAATAAGTTGTTTTCAGTCCGCGCACCCAGGCCAGCTTATATAACTGGTCAAGTTTTTTACCGGATGGTTCGGCCATGTACAGGTTCAGGCTTTGCGCCTGATCGATCCACTTCTGCCGTCGTGACGCGGCCTCGATCAGCCAGCGACTATCCATCTCGAAGGCAGTTGAAAACAGGGATTTTATCTCGTCCGGGATACGATCTATTTTTAATACCGAACCGTCGTAGTATTTGAGATCGTTGACCATGACCTCATCCCAAAGCCTGCTTTGTTTTAATGCATTGACCAGATAGGTATTCACCACGGTGAATTCACCAGACAGGTTCGATTTAACAAACAGGTTTTGATAGGTCGGCTCGATCGACTGACTGACGCCACATATATTTGATATCGTTGCAGTCGGGGCAATTGCCAGGCAATTACTGTTTCGCATCCCTTGCGCCTGCACACGTTCACGCAGGCTATCCCAGTCCAGGGTATGCGAGGTATCACATTCGATATAATTACCACGCTGCCTTCTCAATTCGTCATTCGAGTCGATAGGCAAGATACCCTGACTCCAAAGGGACCCTTCATAACTGGGATATCGTCCTCGCTCAACCGCCAGCTCAGAAGAGGCCTGGATGGCATGATAACTAACGGCTTCCATTGAGGTATCGGCAAAGTCGACAGCACGTTGATCACCATAGGGGATATTTTGTTTGTACAGGGCATCCTGAAAACCCATGATACCCAGGCCAACAGGCCGATGCCTGAGATTTGACGTCCTTGCTTGTGGAACACTGTAGTAATTATAGTCAATAACATTATCCAGCAAACGCATGGCCGTTGTAATGGTTGCTTGTAACTTATCTGCATCCACACCATTCTCGTCAACATGTGTTGCGAGATTGACAGACCCTAGGTTACAGACAGCTATCTCACTGTCGTCAGTATGCAGGGTTATTTCAGTACACAGGTTCGAACTGTGCACACAGCCCATGTGTTGATTGGTATAACGAATATTACAAGGGTCCTTGAATGTGACCCAGGGATGTCCTGTCTCGAATAGCATGCCCAGCATTTTTCTCCATAGTTCCTGGGCATTGACGCGACGCTGACTCTTGATTTCACCTCGCTGCGCTTTTTCTTCATACGCGACATAAGCCTTCTCGAATGCCGCCCCATACAGGTCGTGCAACTCGGGCACTTCTTCCGGAGAAAACAAAGTCCAGTGACTTTCCTCGGCCACACGTTTCATAAATAGGTCAGGGACCCAGTTTGCTGTATTCATATCGTGTGTGCGACGTCGATCATCTCCCGTGTTTTTTCTTAGCTCCAGAAAGTCTTCGATATCGATATGCCAGGTTTCCAGGTAGGCACACATGGCGCCTTTGCGTTTACCGCCTTGATTGACTGCCACAGCGGTATCATTGGCTACTTTCAGAAAAGGTACCACGCCCTGGGATTGACCGTTTGTACCCTTGATATGTGCTCCCAGTCCACGTACACGCGTCCAGTCATTACCCAGCCCGCCTGCATATTTTGATAACAGGGCATTGTCTTTCATGGAGGAGTAGATCCCGTCAAGGTCATCAGGAATAGTAGTCAAATAACAGGATGACAATTGCGGTCGCAAGGTGCCGGAATTAAACAAGGTGGGCGTTGAACTCATGAAATCAAATGATGACAATAAATGATAGAATTCGATAACACGTTCTTCCCGATCCACTTCATTGATTGCCAGACCCATTGCCACGCGCATAAAAAAGGCCTGTGGTAGCTCTATCTTGATTTTGTCATAATGAATAAAATAACGGTCATATAATGTTTGTAAACCAAGATAAGTGAATTGCAGATCACGTTCAGGCTTAAGGGCGGCTGAAAGTTTATCAAGATCATAACGAGTCAATTCCTCATCCAGTAATTCCAGTTCAGCGGCACGAAAAATATAACGCTTAAAATAATCAGCATAGCGCTCCTGCATCTCTGCCTGCGTCGCTTCCTGCCTGC
>Ga0209633_10001405_pt1 | contig 24824 bp, 26 predicted proteins | sample Cruoilmetagenom1_FD_187290 | JGI IMG/M metagenome (GOLD analysis project Ga0209633, IMG submission 187290) | Oil polluted marine microbial communities from Coal Oil Point, Santa Barbara, California, USA - Sample 1 (SPAdes) (version 2) | ecosystem: Environmental > Aquatic > Marine > Oil seeps ...
TCATAATCATCTGTGTCAACAGGATAAATACCTGCAAAAACCATTGGTTTTACATCTTCAAATCCGTCAATACTATTTTGAGTAGGATTTTTAGCATCGGTAATTGTATCTCCAACTTTTACTTCAACAGCCGTTTTAATTCCGGTAATTAAATAACCTACATCTCCCGCCTTAATACTCTGTTTAGGGACTTGAGTCAACTTTAAGGTACCCACTTCATCTGCAAAATATTCATTGTCAGTCGACATAAATTTGATACGTTGGCCTTTTTTAATTTCACCATTCAATACTCTAAAATAGGTTTCAACACCTCGATAAGAATTGTAAACAGAATCAAATATCAATGCCTGTAAAGGCTCATTTACATCTCCTTTTGGTGCAGGAACTCTTTCAATTATTGCTTTTAAGATATTTTCAATTCCAAAACCTGTTTTTCCACTGGCATGAATAACTTCTTCAGGGTCACAGCCTAACAAATCAACAATATCATCAGTAACTTCTTCAGGATTTGCACTGGGTAGATCAACTTTATTAAGAATTGGGATGATCTCTAAATCATTTTCTAAAGCTAAATATAAATTTGAAATGGTTTGTGCCTGAATACTTTGTGCTGCATCTACAATTAACAAAGCACCTTCACAAGCAGCAATCGAACGCGAAACTTCATAAGAAAAATCAACATGTCCTGGAGTGTCAATCAAATTTAACACATATTTTTCTCCGTTCTGCTCATAATCCATTTGAATGGCATGACTTTTAATGGTAATACCACGTTCACGCTCTAAATCCATGCTATCTAATAACTGATTTTGTTTTTCTCGATCAGTAATAGTTTTGGTAAATTCTAGTAATCTATCCGCCAAGGTACTTTTACCATGGTCAATATGTGCAATTATGCAGAAGTTTCTTATATTCTTCATTCGTCGTTTTGCTGTCAGCTTTTGAGCCAACAAAGATACTTAAATATGTTAGTGTACAAAATAGAGTATTAACTGTTAAAATATGTATTTTTGAATGGACATAAATCAATTTATTTATGGAGTTTAAAAAGATAAGAAAGAAGAAAAAACCAAATTACATTAGAGCTATTATTTATATAATATTGTTGTTACTTGTAATTTATACATGGTTAAATATGGATGCTATTACCGAACTAATTTTTGGTGAATGAGAGTATTGATAACAGGTGCTACAGGATTAGTAGGGGATGCTATTGTACGTCTTTGTAAACAAAGAGGGTATACCGTTCATTATTTGACCACACGTAAAGATAAAATCAAAAACGAGGATACTATAAAAGGATTTTATTGGAATCCTAAGACTCAAGAAGTTGATAATAATTGCCTTGACGGAATTGATGCCGTTATCAATTTGGCCGGAGCAAGTATTGCTAAACGATGGACAAATGCCTATAAAAATGAAATTTTACAAAGTAGAGTTCAATCCGTTCAATTGCTTCATAAACTATTGTTAGAAAATAAACATCAAATTAAAACTGTTGTAAGTGCATCAGCCATAGGGTTGTACCCATCATCACTGTCAGCGGTATACGATGAAACTTCAACAGTTAAGAATGATTCATTTTTGGGCAAAGTGGTCAGTGCTTGGGAAGTAGAAATTGATAAATTACACAGTTTAAACATAACGATTTGCAAACTTAGAATAGGTATTGTACTTTCTAAAAACGGTGGTGCATTAGAAAAAATGACATCACCAATTCGAGCTGGTTTTGGGGCTTCTTTAGGTAGTGGTAAACAATATCAATCATGGATACACGAAACCGATCTCGCACATCTGTTTTTATTTTCAACAGAACATGGTCTAAGTGGCGTTTACAATGCTGTGAATTCTAATCCGGTCACGAATAGGGTTATGACAAAAGCCATTGCGAAGCAACTAAAAAAACCACTATGGTTACCAAATATCCCAGGTTTTATTATAAAATTAATAGTAGGCGAAATGGCTACATTGGCATTTGAGAGTCAGAATGTAAGCAATGCTAAGATATTGAAAAAAGGATTTGTATTTAGGTATAATACCTTAGAAAAAGCATTGCAAGATTGTTTAAGTTAACCGGAATTATTGAATCAAGCTAACCTAACCATTTCCAATAATTTATGAGTTGTTTTCCAATTACGAGAGGTAGCTTTTATCTTCAATTTATTTTCAAAAAAATTGTTAGTCATTTTGGCATTCCCCGCACCGTTAGCTGCATAGAAATAAATGATTTTATTTGTTAATATATATTCTTCTGGACTATAATCGTATCCTTTTAAAATTTCAATATTTTCTTGAGAAGGTTGTTCTTGTAAAAAAACTACAGCAAACTTTTTGATTAAAACACCAAACCCAGCAATGAATTATAGCCAGTGGTGTACACTGGCTTTATTTTTTTTCAAAGTTTTTTCTTCCCTCAAAAATTTTACTTATTTCAAAATAATAAGTCACCTTATCCCCGTTAATATCCACTTCTATTTTATCACAAATTCCATCATTGTTGTCTATACTTTGCTTCAATAATTTTGCATCAAGCATATAATACTCTTCTGAAATTTGAATTACAGGCCAAGCAGTTTCGCAAGATTTTCTGTCAATTTTTTCGGTATGAAGTTGTTCGTTAAGGCACAGCGGTTGGTATAAAGTTAGTGCGTGAAAACACGGGACTGATTTTCCGTTGGGAAAACCCGTTTCTAAATAGACAATTACCATATAGCTTATACAAAAGTAAATTATTAATTTTATACATTGTTGGTAATTTTTTTAATTAGATTTTAATAATTTCAGATGAAATTATATTAGCATATATTTTTTCAATGAATTGTTCATATCGTTTGTAAAACTCAAAACGTTCTTTAAAGAAATCAGTATATTGATATCTAAAAGAATCTACATCACTCTGCTCAATAAGTTTATTCAATTCCTCTGTATGTTTAACAAATTCCTCAAACTTAATTTGAAGTTTCTCAACAAATTTATCATCTACACATTCATAATTGAATACCGGATCATAGACGATCTGTAAACTATATTCCGAAATATTTTGGTCAAATTTGTAATTTGCATATGTTAAATTAAGTGCCCCTATACGTGCAACTTCGCCTGGTTTTATTTCCTGAAGTGAAGTGCTAGAAAGGGCATCATTATATCGTTCATTTTCACTTATGGTTATTGAATTAACTCTTATTTTTTTTGGACTTTTGCCGGAATATATAATTAATTCATAAGGCCTGTTTTCGAGACCTAAATAGGTTGTCCTTCCACCATAAGTTTTTCTTTGATTTCTCACTAACATATTTGTTGGCTTTAAGAGAACTATTTTTCTATCACTGTTGTTAATGGCGAAAACTTCAAGGTAGACTCTATTATACTTATAATTGATTTTGGCATTTCTTACATCTAAACTTATTCCTGTTTGTGCATTAACGCAACTAACCAAAAATAGGATAAGTAAAAAGAGTATTATTTTTTTCATAATTTTTACTAACATTAGTGTAACCGCAATATAAAAAATATACTATTGAAAAAGTAGATGAGTTTTAAAAAGTTATAGTGATAAGTTGACTATAAGTCATCTTATTACTTTTAGAATTGTTATCCCCGAAAGGGTTTCAAACCCTTTCGGGGTTAGTAACAAAAGAACCGATAGGATCAATTGCTATATAAATTTCATTAGTAAAATCAGGTAGAATGGCCAAATTTGGGGATATATTTAAATTAAACTCAAAATTTTGAGCATTTAATATATTTCCTTTTATAAGTACTAATAAAAATATAATTAACGTTCTTTTCATATGTAGTAGTTTTCGTTCTTTTGTTCGTTAAGACACCTAGTTTACAAAAGTTAAAGATTAGTTGCGTTTTTTATTTCAAAGGATAAAATTCTTCTGTTGTTTTGTATGTTATTTTTCCATCGTTTTTACTCAAGAGGAATGTTCCTCCCCAAATTATTTCAGGATAATATAATAACTGTTTTGTCATATCTCTTATAACAAGTGGAGCTTTTGTGTCTGGCAATGACATCATTTCAATTGCTTTACTAATTGAAAACCATTGAGCATCTTTTTTATTTTCAGGCACTTTCAGTTCTCCATCAACGATACTACAACTAAAGTGTTGTCTAAATTGTGAAATTGGTTTGTAGTCAGACATAAACATAAAAATACCAGCTATTTTAGGACTATTTATTTTCACTCCATATTCAGACGCTAAATTCATAAGTCCATCTTTTATTGTTGTTTTAGAATTGTGCCTTAATGCCGGTGTCATCCATCCGAAATCGTTTTTTTCCAACAACACTTCTCCTTTTTGATTGTAGATTAACAATCTTTGAATTGTGTAACTATCATTTCCTGTTTCTTGAGCAAATGATTTTAATCCAAAAAGAGTGATAAATGATAGCAAAATTAATTTTTTCATAAATGTTATTTTAGTTACGGTTTTTCTTTAATGGCATAGAAAATTAGTATAACTGCAATATAAAAAATATACTATTGAAAAAGCAGATGAGTTTTAAAAATTTATAGTGATAAGTTAACTTTAAGTCATCTTATTACTTTTAGAATTGTTATCCCCGAAAGGGTTTCAAACCCATTCGGGGTTAGTCTTTAATTATTAAATCGAGTTAACCATTTCCAATAATTTATGAGTTGTTTTCCAATTACGAGAGGTAGCTTTTACCTTCAGTTTATTTTCAAAAAAATTATTAGTCATTTTGGCAATCTCGGCACCGTTAGCTGCATAGAAATAAATAATTTTATTCGTTAACACATATTCTTCTGGACGATAATCGTATCCTTTTAAAATTTCAATACTTTCTTGAGAAAGTTGTTCTTGTAAAAAACTACTGCAAACTTTTGATTAAAACACCAAACCCAGCAATGGATTATATCCTGCGTCAGCAGCTGTGTTTTGATTTTATTCTACTATTTTTTTCCATATATGGTTGTCAGTGTACCGCTTAGGCTTGAAGGAATTACTGATGTATGAGATTCATTTCTAATTATTCGCCAATTCATATCAATATTCACATAATTATTTTTTTTAAGATATAAACTAAACTTAACCATATTAGAAACCATTATTGGACTTTCATTTTCTCCCGTTGAAATATATACTTTCGTTGGTTCAATGTCCCAAGCTTCACTATTTGTGAACTTAAGAATCGCTTGGTTTAAAAATTTTTCATCGTTCAACTGAAATGAAGGGCTGTTTATTCCAAATCGTGTAAAGTAATTATCGGAATTCAAAAAACAGTATGCCGTAAACAAACCACCAAGAGAATGTCCTGAAATTCCTCTATCAGAATTTGTTTTATAATGTTTATCAATGAATGGAACTATTTCTTTCTTAAGGCATTCTAAAAATTTATCAGCCCCACCAGTTTTTATTGTTCCCTTTGGAACACCATATATTTTCTCAAATTTTCTTTCACTTATTGTATCGAGTGATGGTGTGTAGTCATAAAATCTGTTAACTCTAGATGCTATACCATTAACTCTATGACTAATGCCTACGAAAATTACATCTTCAATTTTGTTAAAATCAATAGTAGTAGGATTGAAAAATCTAAAAGTACTTTTTCCATCTAAAACGTATAAAACAGGATAAGTCAAGGTGTCTTTGGTGGAATAACTCTTTGGGAAAGACATATGTATTTGGTAGTCTTTTTCCATTGTTTTAGAAATTATAATGTGGTCTGGTTCATTCCCTATTCGCACTTTTGGTTCTAATTTTTGACTAAATAATGGGTTGCAATAAATTAACAATAAAAATGTTGTTAGTGTTAGATTGATTGATTTTAAAAAAACCATTTGTGTTAATTTAAGGATGTTCAGGACGGGTCAGCATTACTGCCGATGGCTCTGTATATGAAAAGTTTCTGATTTTACTCACGCACTTTTCGGTTTACGGTTAATGTTAGTTTACAATACTCACTTTAAATTTAGTATATAAATCACTAATTTATATATGTTGTTGTCTGTCAGTGTTTTTAAATTAATTCTTAATTTTAATCAATTCACTATACAAATTATCTAAAAATTTTTGTTGCTCTAGATCTTCACTAAAATATCTTTGATAATTAACACCACAAGATTCAATATTCAAGATGTTTTTCTTATTAAAAGACCAATCATCAGTATTTTTTGTTGTTATTCCTAAAACACTATTACAACTTTTCCATAGATCAGAGAATTCTGTTTCTCTGTTTTTATTTAGGCTATTAAAATCAGCATAAACACTATAACCTTTCATTTCCAGATTATAAAATTCTACAATAGATGTAATTGGTACGCCACCCCAATCAATTGTTATTCCTTTCTTAAAAGAAATCTGAGTAATGTTTTTCTCATCGAGAGGTTTTTTTTGCTCATGTTTCTCCCAAAAATAACGTTTTTTATATGTTATTTTTGTTTCTTTCGGAAATGGTATATTTTTAATAACTTGTGGTTTAGTAGTTACAAAATAGGGGCTTTCGTCAGGTTTATTAACAACCCACATTGAACTAAGTGCATTAAGATATGCATAAATAGACCCAATTACTATAAGTATTATTATGCCAATTACTATAAATATTTTTTTTGCTTCCATTAATTTTTAGAAATTTTGTTTTTTACATGTTCGTTAAGATACATTGTTTACACAAGTTAAAGATTAGACTTTACACTAAATTGGTTTCTAACCTTATTGATTTTTCTTTATTTCTTAATTGTGTTTCATTAAAGAAACCTAAAAATACGAAGGAATTTTCCAAGTAGGCAATTGCCAAAGCAATTAATTATACAAGTTGTTGCAGCCAGTTTTTATTTTTTAAATCCATCGCCTAACTTTTTTCGCATAATAAATATAGTTATTGCCGAATTCTCGTTTTAAGAATTCTTCTTCTAACCTGATTTGTGTATTTATACATATTGTTGATAATGAAATTATCAATAGGGTAAAAGCGTTAGGAATTACCATAAACAATCCAATATTCGCTATCATAATTCCAAGAAAAATCGGATTTCTTGATATAGAAAACATTCCATTAGTTACCAGTTTCGAACTGTTATTTTCATCAACTCCAATTCTCCATGATTCTGCCATTTGAGTTTGCGAAACCCAAACTACAATTAGTGAAAGAATTAGAAATATCCAGCCAATTTTTCGTAAAAGTGGATTTTCCAAATACCAAAAAGGTAACAAATATTCATACCAATTGTTTTTGAAAGCATAAATTCCAACTACAATTAATTCAAGAAATGATATCACTTTAAATACTTTTCCGTTAAATCCGTGAGCATCATCTTTTTTATCGAAGGTCAATGGGTTAACTCCAGTTTTCTTGTACAGTAGAATTGACCTCATTACAAATACAATGAAAAAGTAAAATATAAAGTAAATTAATAATAACATTTATCTCAATTTTGGTCAGCTTTCGCTGAATGTATTCCATCGGTTTTGTGTATGGTTTGCTTCGCCAGTTCGCTTCGCGCGTGTGTTGCGTGTTTAAGCAACTAATTTAACAAACATTCACGAACCAGAGGAATTTCCGAAGGAAATTCCGAGTAAACCTGAACCAAGTAATTAAATATACACATTGTCATGCCACATTTTTATTCTACTCTGTTCACTTGACAATTATAACATCCAGGACTTGAATTATGGATTTGAATATAGTCTGCTAAACTATTACTTAAAATTATTTCTATTTCATTTTTAAGTGTTTTACCTTCAATAGTTTTAGCGTCTATCATCATTCCTTTTTTGTCATACACTCTTAATGACAAAAGTCTGTGTAAAAGCATTTTTGGAATTTCATTTACACCTAAATTCGGACTTTTTGCATTTTTTCTTACAAATATTGGTCCGCTAGATTGATATGGTGAATTAGTTTTATGATGCTGAAAAGGAAATAATATTACCTCTTCTCCTATTTCTGCATCTTCAAGACTTGCTCGACAAGGATAACCCGGTTTTTCGTTTGCTATCATTTTAACAGCGCCTTTAGCTGTTAATTCTTCTTCATTTAAGTTGAACAAGTGATTGTAATTATTTTCAATTGCTGATACTTTAAAATTTATAGTCATAAGTTATATTTTTTTAGTTTGTATTAAAGTTTGTGACATTAGTTTAGAGAAAGGAGTATTGAGGGTTGTTAATTCATTAATGATATTTTCATAATCTTTATTGTTTCTGTTTTGACTTAATTTAAATGATGCTTCAACTTTATCTACTGGAATTTCAAAACCAGTCACTCCTTTAAGCATTCCTTGAATATTATTTGGTAGCGATTGTAATGAAATTGGGCATTTACTTATTTTTTCGTGTCGTTGAGTCAGCCTATCTACTGAATGCCATAAATCATCATCATTTAGTATGGCAACTTTACCATATAAATGAACAGACATATAATTCCAAGTTGGTGCATTTGGTTTATCATACCAAGAGGATGAAATATAATGTTGGATTGGAGAATGAAAAATCACTAAAGCATTTGGCTGTTTTTTTAGTATTTTACTTTGTGGATTTACTTTTGCAATATGACCTCTTAATACTTGATTCCCATTCTCGTCATATTCTAATTCGATTGGAGTATGTGTCGCAATTGGGAATTTATTATCCATTGTAATCAACGTTGCTAATCCAATTGAAGCTATAAAATCTTTTATTGTTTTACTGTCTTCAACTTTATATTTTTCTGGTATCCACATGATATTATTTTTATGCAAAGATTCCATATTAAAAGGAAGCCAACAATCTGATTCTTGCTGTTCTTAAAGTTTTATAGACTCGTAACTGTTTATTGCAATCTTTCTTTCAGAAGTCCATCTATAATTCCCCATATTACCATCACTTTTTATTACTCTATGACAAGGAATGAAGTAGGCTATTGGGTTTTTTCCAATTGCAGTACCAACTGCCCTTACCGCTTTTGGATTTTTTATTATTTCCGCAATGTTTTGATAGGCGAGAAGATTTGATGAAGGAATTAGAAGCAATGCTTTCCAGACTTGAATTTGGAAAGGTGTTCCAACTAAATCTAAATTAATTGGAGTAGTAGGGATTTGCCAATTTTCAAAATATTCTTGTACTAACTTTCCGTTTTTTGATAATCCTTTTATAAAAACTGCTTGATGATATTCTGATTTAATTTTTGCTATGCTCAAATTGTCAAAGGAAAAACTACAAATACCTTTTTCAGTTTCAGCAATTATGGCGTTGCCAAATGGTGTTTCAATTTCTCCAAAATAAATTTTTAAATTTTTACCTCTTTTTTGAAATTCACCAGGAGTACAAGCTTCAATTTTTACAAATAAATCGTGCAATCTACTATTTCCAGATAATCCTATGTTATAAGAAGTTTCTAAAGTCGATTGTCCTTTTCTTAAGGATTCTTTTGCTTTTTCTATCGTTATAAATTGAAGATAATCTTTAGGACTAATTCCAACCCATTTTCTAAAAACTCTTTGAAAATGAAACTTGCTCAAATTAACATGATTAGAAATTTCTTCTAAAGACGGTTGCTCTAATTGATAATTTTTAATAAAGTTAATTGCCTTTGCAACTATGTCATAATGATGTTCGTTTTCCATATTGCAAAAATCAATTTATTTTATGATTCAATCAATCCGATTGTTGCTTTTTAGTAATGTGGCATTACGTGTTTGTGTATGGTTTGCTTAGCCAGTTCGCTTCGCTCGTGTGTTGCGAGTTTTAAGCAACTAATTTAGCAAACATTCACGAACCAGAGGAATTACTGAAGGAATTTTCCAAGTAGGCAATTGCCCAAGCAATTAATTATACGCATTGGTGTAGCCAGTTTTTATTTTTTCGTTTACAATTCCGTATTCTTTTTTGTCAGTCGGTTCGGAAATCAGATTTTCCAATAATATTTAATTCGGTCAAATTATAAGACGAACCATGTCTTATCTCACTAATAATGTCAAATTCAATTTCGAAGGGTTTCATTTTCTCAAATTGGCTACAACATTACTGTAACAGCAATATAAAAAATATACTATTGGAAAAGCAGATGAGTTTTAAAAATTTATAGTGATAAGTTAAGTTTAAGTCATCTTTTTACTTTTAAAATTATTATCCCCGAAAGGGTTTCAAACCCTTTCGGGGTTAGTCTTTAATTATTAAATCGAGTTAACCATTTCCAATAATTTATGAGTTGTTCTCCAATTACGAGAGGTAGCTTTTACCTTCAATTTTTTTTCGAAAAAATTGTTAGTCATTTTGGCATTCCCCGTACCATTAGCTGCATAAAAATAAATAAGTTTATTTGTTAATACATATTCTTCTGGACGATAATCGTATCCTTTTAAAATTTCAATATTTTCTTGAGAAGGTTGTTCTTGTAAAAAAATTACAGCAAACTTTTTAGGATCTTTTGCGCTATTTTTTTCAAAAGGATTATTGTTTGCAGCATAGTTAATTTCATCAGGAGTAATTACAATAACAGGCACACCAAAACCATACTTTTCTTGAATTTTATTTTTGATAAGTATTTCTAGATTGTCTGAGGGCAATTTTTTAGATCTAAAAACAATATTCCCGCTTTGGATATAGGTTTGAACATCTTGAAAACCTATCTCCTCAAGATATACTCTTAAATCAGCCATTTTAATTTTTTTATGACCACTTACATTGATACCACGCAATAAGGCTATATAAGTTTGCATTATTCTTTTTTCCTAAATTTTTCAAACCAAGCTAATACGTGATCTACTTTGGTAATTAACTGGCTTGGTCTATTCGAAATGTTATGATAAGAACCCGGTATTTCAACTAATGCAGTTTCTATTTTTCTAATTTTTAAGGCACTATATAATTGTTTTGCTTCTGATAACGGCGTACGCATATCAGCAGTTCCCACCATGACCAGCGTTGGAGTTTGAATATTACCTACTAATGAGATCGGGGAAAACTTCATATAGGTTTCTATATGTTCCCATGGTTGTCCCGGATATCGATAATTTGCATAATAGAAATAATTATCGGCAGTCAATGTTTTACTAATCCAATTCATCACCGGTTTTACTACCGCTGCTGCTTTAAAACGATTGTTTTTACCAATCATCCAGGCAGTCATGATACCACCGGCACTTCCTCCTGTTACATACAATTCATTATTGTCAATATATCCTTTTGTTAGAATGGCATCTACACCATCCATCACGTCGTCATAATCATTACCCGGATAATTATGATGTAATAAATTACCAAATTTTTCTCCATAACTTGTACTACCTCTAGGGTTTGGATAAAAAACTACATAGCCCGCCGTAGCATATAATTGTATTTCTGGAGAAAAACGATCTCCGTAATTTGAAATCGGACCGCCATGATTTTCAACCAATAAAGGATATTTTTTTGAAGCGTCAAAATTAAATGGTTTCACTATCCATCCTTGAATATTATTTCCATCTACAGATGATTTATACCAAATTTCTTCAACAGAAGCTAAATTTCGATACGCAAGTAAATCATCATTTAAATTAGAGATTACTTGTTCGTTTTTCAATCCTTTTTGAGCGACAGCAACTTCAGAAGGATGCGTTGGGGTTGTATGAGTATAGGTGATTTTTCCTGTATTTGAAACTGAATAAGATCCACCACCATAAGGTCTGCCAATCGCTGTTCCACCAACATTATTCGCTATTGTTATTGTTTTTCCCAAAAGGGAAGTGTAGCCGATTTTTGTATTTCCTTTATCGTCGTACTGAAAGTACAATCCTTTTCCGTCGGGACTCCATTTTAAATTCGATTTTCCTCTATCTAACTTCGTATTGATTTCTTTTTTATTTGATCCGTCAAGGTTCATTAAATATATTTTGTTTACCTGATATGTTTGGATTTTATCATCATACCCCAAATATGCAAGTTGCTTTCCGTTGGGAGAAATTGCCAATCCGTAATCAGGTCCATTTCTATCTGTCAATGCAGAAATATTTCCATCCTTAATATTAAGAGCATAAATTTCTGAATTACGGGTCTTGTATTCCCAATCAGTATTGAGGTTGCTACTGAAATATAGTGACTTACCATCTTTAGACCATTGTGGAGTTCCGAAATTAAAATCTCCTTTAGAAATTTGTGTAGCAGTTCCACCTTCAGCAGAAATGACAAATAAATGCCTAAAACCGGGTTCAATATATCCAGAACCATCTGCTTCATATTTTAAGCGTGTTGTAACTCTAGGATGGTCTGCCCATTTTGCACCTTTAGGCTTATGAGGAGGTTTTACTAAGGTCGGATTGGGTTGTGCTATTTTTTTTAAGAAAGCGAGTTGCTTTCCGTTTGGAGACCAATGTAATCCGCTTGGTGATTTATCTAATTGTGTTAATCGTGCAATTTTATTGGTTTTAACCCAGTATACAAAAATCTCTGAGCCATTATCTGTACTGCTTGTAAAAGCAATTCGAGTTCCGTCAGGTGACCAAACGGGGCTGGATTCATTTTTATCTTGATTCGTAAGTTTTGTATGATTTTTACCATCACTACTGAGCAACCAAAGTCTTGATTGTTTTCTGTCTTTCATAATATCCATGCTTCTACGCTGGTATACTATCCAATTTCCATCAGGTGAAATTTGTGGACGTTGCGCCCATTCTAATTCAAAAACATCTAAGTTAGAAAAGGGAGTTTTTTGTTGACCGAAAAGGGTAGCGCTAATTATAAAAAAAGTACAAATAAATAAGAGATGTTTTGATTTCATTACTGTTAAATTTAGTAGCCTTAAAAATAATGAAAACTATGCACTTTTAAGGTATTTTATTATCAATCATCCTTAATTGGATAATGATAGATGACATAATGGTCACTATTCCTATAGAAATAATAGCGTATGATATGCCAAAAAGATCTGCAATAATTCCGGAAAGAAGCGCACCAATAGCATACCCCAAATCTCTCCACAATCTAAAGACACCGATACTTTCAGCACGTTGACTAGGATTGCTATTATTAGCAATAACCACTAAAAAAGTAGGATACACCAATGCTGTGCCCAATCCTAAAATTACGCAAAGCACTATATATAAACTTTTTGTACTTGTATAGGCTAGAAGTATAATGGCAATGCCTTGAAGAAGCATTCCTAGAAATAGTATTTTTTTATTGGAGTATACATCGGCAAATTTACCGGTAAACAATTGACTCAATCCCCAAACGGTTGGATATATACCTACGATAATGCCAATATCTTGAAGTGAAAAATTCTGTGTTAATAGTAATACCGGCAATAAGCCCCAAATCATACCATCGTTTAAATTATTAACCAAACCTGCTTGTGTCGTTGCACTTAGATTTGGATTTTTTAATGTAGTATCTAAAAAAACATTGTTAATTTTTTTGGATGTATTTTTTTCTTGTTCTATAGCAACATGACTTCTAGTATCTTTTACAATGAAAATTGAAAATAGCAGTCCTAATGCAGAAATCACAATCCCCAAATAAAAAGGATAAGGTCTCAAACCATAATTTTCGGCAATACTAGAAGTAAAAAAAGCAATCAACCCAACAGCAAAATATCCTGAAAATTCATTGAGTCCCATGGCCAAGCCTCTGTCTTTTTCTCCTACTAAATCAATTTTCATGACCACGGTACTAGACCAGCATAAACCTTGATTGATACCAAGTAATATATTGGCAACTATTACCACATTCCAACTCTCAGCATAGATCAATAGAAAGGGAATAGGAATTGCAATGACCCAACCCAATACTAATAAATTTTTTCTACCAAATGCGTTTGCGAGTCTTCCGGTAAAGTAATTTGTAATTGCCTTGGTAATACCAAAAGCAATGATAAAAGATAAGATGGCAGTCTTACTGTCAATACCCAATTCTTTTTCAGCTATTTCGGGTAAAATAGAGCGTTCTAAACCTACCATTCCGCCAACGAAAGCATTGACCAAAACAAGTACGCTAAACTGAAACCAGTTTTCTTTTAAACCAAGCGATATTTCATTTTTAGAACCTAAATCTTTCAATTTTTTCATTGTCTAAAGTTAGGTAAGTTGCAAACAAATTGGCAGTAGTACATGCATGAACCGGAATAATTTTAATAATATCGCCAATGTTGATACTCTCGATGAATTCTGAAGTAGCTTTTAGAATTCCATGTTCTTGAGATAATTTTTTCACATAAACATTTTTGATAATACTTCCCCATCCGGCACCTTTATCTTCAACCACTTTTCCAAAAATTACGGTGTCGTCCTGATCAATTAACCTATCTGATGCAAAATGTACACTACCGCCATATATTATTATTTCATTTTTATCTTTATGAATGGCCACTACTGGGCAAGCCATTGCAATGGCGATTTCATTTACCTTGCAAGAACCAATTTGTAATTGCATGCTATCATGAAAAATAAAAACTCCGGGTCTAAATTCATCTACCATAGAAAAGTCATCCATAGTTGTGCAAGTAGGAGTGTCACCAACTGATATTATTAAATTAGGATATTGTTCAACATACAGTTTTTTGAGTTGAATCATTTTTTCAATACTATTCGTATGAACGTCTGAAATTTCTTCTTGACCTCTACATGCATAACTGTGTCCGGCATGACCTAAGAATCCTTTAAAATTTAGCTTACTGGTATCGGTAATCTTTGAAGCAACTTGAGAAATTAGATCTATGTTTTTAGGCTCAATACCTGCACGATTATTACCAATATTAACTTTTATAAATGCGTCTACTGGGTTAGCTAACTGTTTATCCAATAGTTCTACAATTTCAACAGACTCAACAAGTATATTTAATTTGATGGATGCCGCCATTTTATTAATATTCTCAATCTCCAATATGTTAATTGGAAAAGCAATCGTGATATCTTTCCAACCACTTTTGAAAAAATAAGCTGCCATCGCCACAGAAGAAACAGTAATTTTATTTACGCCTTCAGCCCGAAACCATTCTCCAATTTCATGCGATTGATGTGTTTTAAAATGAGGCCTGAATTCTATATTGTTCTTTCTAGCTTTCTCAGCCATTTTCTTGATATTGGCTTTGCATTTATCAACATCTAAAAGAAGGGTTGGTTTAGAGAGCATAAAGTATTTTTTAATTTAAAGCGTTTAGGTTAGCGGCAATTTCAATAATCTCACTTAATAATGCATTAATGTGACTTTCTTTAGTTAGATTATTCATTACTGTTAGACGTAAGTATCTAACAGTATTCAGTTCGGTTGAGGTGATATAAAAATTTCCTCTTTGTATGAGTTCATTACGAATTTGTAGTTGAAAATCATTGTCAGTTCCAAATTTTGTGTATTGAAAACATAGGATATTAGATGCTGGTATATAAGGGCAATAAAAGTCAGAATGTTGATTGATGAGTTGGTAAAATTGACGTGTATTATTATAAGTATCATCTATATATGTTGCTATTTCTTTTTCTCCTTCGGCAGCTAAGACCCAAAATAATTTGGTTCCGATTGCTGCTTTGGTGCATTCAACGGTATAAGGTAATGTGTCAAATCCCAACTCCTTTTTCTGATGAAAAATATAGCTTCCTTTCTGTTGGAATGTTCTTTCCATTGTTTTATAATCTTTATATAAAACGGCTGCACACAGCGAAGAAGTACGCATCATTTTATGGGCATCCCAAATCAAGGAATCTGCCCGTTCAACTCCTTTTAAAAGATGTTTTTCTGTATCAGAAATCAAGGCACTTGCGCCATGAGCTCCATCAATATGATACCATATATTATGTTCTTCACAAAAATGACCTACTTCATCAAGTGGATCGTAAAGTCCGGTGGCTGTAGTACAGGCATTTGCTACAATAGCCATTACTCTTTTACCTTCATCCTTTATTTTTTGATAGATAGGAAGTAATGCTTCTGGTTTCATCACTTTTAGATTATTTACAGCTATAGGAATCACTGCATTTTGTCCCATGCCCATAATTGAAATTGAGCGTGCGATAGAATAATGTGCTTCTTCAGGGGCTAAAACTACCAGGTCAGAAGGCGTACCATTTGTCCAAGCATCAGGAGCAATTGCTGCTCGAGCAGCAGATAAGGCAGTTAAATTTGCCAAAGAGCCACCATGTGTTAAAATACCACCTCCGTTACTTTCTAATTTTTTAAAATCGCTTAAATTTGAACCTTTAAACCAGCCAACTTTATCTAACATCCAATTCACGACAAATCGTTCAATAACAGCAGCTGCCGGACCCATTTCGTAGATAGCCATAGGGTTATTGATAATGCCATGGATAAAATCAGCAATTCCTGAAGCTACATGAGGTACTGCTACTTGATGACCAATATAATGAGGATGATGAATATGTTGTGTGTTATTTAAATAGGCATCCATAAAGGTATTTGCAGATTGAGGATCGAGTCCGCCCTCTTTTACCCATTTTTCCAATTGAAGTTCTTGTGCAATGTCTTCTGCAGGTTTTTGGATGAGTATTTTTTCTTTTCCTTTTTGGCTTTCAGATATATAAGAGCAAAGTTTGTCTAAAACAACATCGGTAATCGCTTTTAAATCATGTGAATTATTTTTCATTTATTTTTTTTGTTTCTAATAACATCTTCTTAATCAAAGCAACTTGTCCTAAATGATAATAGCTATGTTCAATCATTCCATCAATATTTCTTTGGTAACTTCCATATTTAGTATCTACAAATACTTCATCTAGTTTTTTGTCAGGCATAAGCTCAACCATATCTGCGAACTTTTCTGCATTAGTCCACATAGTATTTAATAGTTCTTCCCAATCTTCTTGGGATGTAATGGGAGGAAGTTCAAAGCTGTATTTGTCTTTAATTTCTAGTGAGCCACCTTCGAATACATTTAATATCCCACTTATATAATAATTGACATGAAAAGTAAGTGCAGCTATTGTATTTAAAGATCCAATTTTCGTAGTAGCTTGTTTCCAAGTTACATTTGACAATTGATCCTTATAATTTGTATTAGCAATCCATACACCCTTTAAAATAACTTCTCTAAACCGATTGGCAATTTGTGTTGTTCTATCCATGTTTATTTTTCTATTTGTTCTCAGCAATACCCCAATAGTTAAAACTAGCTATTTTCCATCCGGGAATATACATAGACTTTAAGTTGTTTAGTTTAAATCCGTTGTCTTTGATTAGCAGCGGAATATCTCTATTTAAATTACAACCTCCTCCAATTCGTTTCCAAAGTGGATTTGCCATGTTTTGCCATTTTTGAACAGTTTTTTCAGGAGCCTTGCCATGTTCGCAAAACAATAATTTTCCGGTTGGTTTTAATACCCTTCGAATTTCTTCAAGTGCTTTATAAGTATCCGGAATTGTACAAAGAGAATAGGTTATTACAACAGTATCAAAACTATTAGTGTCTGCAGGAATATCTTCAGCAAATGCTTTTATAAATTCAAAATCAAAAGGCAGATTTTTCATATCAACACTATTTTTTTTCCATACTTCTTCAGAAGGATCAATTGCTGTTAGATGTTGAACATTTTCTTTCTTATAAAAAGGTAAGTTTAAACCTGAACCTATACCAATCTCTAAAACTTTTCCTTTTGCAAAGGGAATAATCTTGACTCGTTGCTTCATGGTTGGTTTTTGACTACATGCCCAATCAATAGCTTTAGGAAGAACATATTTATTATAGAGTCCCATAAAATTAATATAGTAGATTATTCATTTTAGCTGTATACAATTCAAAACTAGCTAAATTATGATGAGTACCAGCATCAATGGCTACAAATTCTTTGTTTTTGGCAGTCGCTTTTTCAAATAATTTTCTACCTCCTTTGTATGGAGTAACAGTATCTTCAGTACCATGAAAAATGGTTATATGACAACCGACTTCCGTAATATATTCATGGGTCGGAAATTTATATTTTAATAAGAATGTTGGTAAAAATGGATAATGGAACTGAGCTGTATTCGCTAAATTATAAAAAGGAGCTTCTAAGAGTAGTTTTTTAGGATTGTATTTAGATGCAACATAGGTTGCAAAAGTACCGCCTAATGACCTTCCATAAAGTACGATGTTATTTTCAGAATACGATTTCTTTATATAGTCATAACATAACAAAGCATCATTGTATAGATCTTTTTCATTTCGTTTACCGGTACTTTTTCCATAACCACGATAATCCATTACAAAAACATCATAACCATAATCTGTAAATGATGAGGTTATAGTACCCCAACGTTCTAAACTTCCTTTATTACCGTGGAAATATAGAATAATACCTTTGGAGTTTTTAACTTTAAAATGTAATGCATTGATGATTGAATTGTCTTCAGTTTTGAGGTTTATTTCTTCAAATTCTGTATCAAAAGTATATGCAAAGTTTTTGTCCAGTTTATGAGACTGAAAGATAATTTTTTCTTGAAAAAAAAAGAGTCCGACCAAAAGAAATAGATAAATTCCTGCAATTATAAAGATACTCTTTTTAATCATTTGAAGTGAGCTAATTTAATTTAGTTTCTTTTTTTTCTAATGAATCCAATACTCGTATTTTCTCTATCAATTTTCTGTAAATCTTTTGAATTCAAGATCTCTTTTAATGCTCTATGGTAACCTTCATAATTGTGAAGATTTTTATGACCACCGTCAATTATCGGGTAAACCCGCGTAAGATTTGGATTGATTTTAGAAAGTTTAAAACTTGATTTCATTGGTATTACTCTGTCATTGGTGCCATGAATAATTTTTATAGGACATTTTACATATTTCATCCATTTATAGGTGGGCATTGAAAAACGCATGACCAATCCTAACGGAACGAATGGAAGATACCGTTTTACATTTTTTGACATACTATAATATGGACAAGCTAAGATGAGCATTCTAGGATTATTTGTAGATGCAATTTTCGTGGCGAGTCCGGTACCTAATGATCTTCCATAAACAATAATATATTTTTCATCTACGTTTTCTTTTATCTTATCATAAATAGCTTGCACATCATCTTTCATAGTTTGTTGGGTTCGTTTACCAGTACTCTTACCAAAACCTCTATAATCCATCATAATGACATCCCAACCATGTAAGGTGAAGTCTACTGCAAATTTACCCCAGCCCTTAATGCTTCTTGAATTTCCTTTTAAATAGAAAACAACGCCTTTAGGGTTCTTTGTCTTAAAATGCAATCCATTTATCAGTACTTTATCATTTAGTTGCACATTATATTCTTCTACTTCTTGATTTTCATATTGAAATACAAAGTCTTTTGGTAATTTTTCTGGGTGAAATAAAAAGCGTTCTTGAAAAAAGTATAAAAAAATACTTACGGTTGCTACAATTGCAATGAATAGTAAGAAGATGTTAGTCCAGCTCATGTAGTTTATTAAAGTGGTTTAACCCAGATTAGGCATTAGATTTCCTATTCCATTCAGAAATCACTGCAAAATAAGTCATTTCACTATATTTTTAAAATCTAATCGCCAATTTTTTCATTAATCGCAATACTTCAACATAGAGCCAAATAAGTGTTACTAACAAACCCCAAGTAGCAACCCATTCGTAGTATTTGGGAGCTTTATAGAGCTTCCGGTCAATAAAATCGAAATCTAATAATAATGAGAATGATGCTATAATGGCGGCAATAATATTAAAGCCAATAGCAAACAATGAGGTGCCCCAAATAAAAGGTAATTTCAATCCGAAAATTGTCAATATCCAATTTATAATATAAATAAATATAATGGTTATGGCAGCGCTAATAACAACACTTCTAAATTGTTTTGTAACAATTACAATTCTGGCTTTATACAGAATAAGCATTACAAAGAATGTAAGTATAGTAATACTCACAGCTTTCATTGGCATACCAGGAAATCGGCTTTCAGCATAGGCTGAGATTCCGCCAAGGAAAAAACCTTTTGACAGCGCATATAAAGGCGTGGTGATAGCAGCCCATGTCCGTTTGAAAGAGGTAAGCAAGCTAAAAAAAATGGCAGCTAACAATCCACCAGAAATATACCATTTGACGTCGGTGCCTTTCGCTACCAAATCCCAAACATACCAAGTTGTTAGTCCTACTAATAAAATACTAAATAATGATTTAAAAAAAACACCATTTAAAGTCATTTTCGATTTTGAATGTGATCCTTTCCAAACATATCTACTAAAAGCAGGGTTAGAAGTACGATAATATGACATTTTTATATTAGTTGGTTTTAAAATAGCGAACCGAATACTACAGCTGTAATCAGCTTATTTTTTATATTTTCTTCCTTTCCAAGAATAGCCTGATGTAAAAGAAGTTATTGCAATAAATATAATAAAAATCGGATACAAAATACTGCTCCAAAAATAATGTTTTAATACTGATTGTTGTTTAAAGAATGTAGCTGTTTTAAATAGAATAATAAAATCAAGGCTAAATTTAACCAGAAAAGCAATGAGAAAATGCAACCATGAATTATAAGCTACGATACTCCCTAAAAACAATATAATAAGTAGCAGATTCATACCAAAAACCGAGATACTTATCAGTTTGCTAAAATTATTTTTATAGGATGCAGCTTTTGCCGCCCAACGAATACGTTGTGTAATGAGTTTTTTAAGTGTTGATTCAGTCTTTGTAGTAATTATTGCTGTATTCGATTTTAAAAAATGTACATTATCAGGATATGTTTTTATCATTTTTTCTAGTAAAAAAATATCATCTCCGCTCCCAATATGTTCATTTCCTTTAAACCCATCTACCTCAAAAAAAGCTTGTTTTTTATAACAAAGATTGGCGCCATTACACATGAAAGGTTTATTTATGCCAAATCCACCAATGGTTGACCCTTGTAAGCTCAAGATATCTAACAATTGAAACTGATCTAACAATGTTTTGCTACTATTATATGTTACCGGGGCAGCAATTAATTTAACTTGATGTGTTTGGATATAAGCGTCGAAATTTTGCAACCAATTTTGAGGAATAATACAATCTGCGTCAGTAGTTATAATCCAATCAAAACGGGCATTTTCTATGGCAGTTTCAACAGCATCTTTTTTAGGGGAATTTGACTTTCGTTTATTTTTTAAGATTTGTATGTCAGGTCGAGTGTCACGCCATAAGTGTGATGTATCGAGACTTTTTTCAATAATTCCAACGGATTCATCTTGAGAATCATCATCCACAAAGAGTATTTCAAATTTATCTGGTGGATATGTAAGTTGTTCTAAGCTTTTTATTAAAACAGGCAATGCCTGAGCTTCATTCCGAAAAGGAATTACAATTGAGAATTTAGTTTTAGCAGTAGTGCCTTTCGAATTAAAATTTTCAATCCTATCAAAACCAATAATGAAAGCGATAATTAAAAAACTATAAAGTGATATTATGATGGCTGAAACTATGATCATTTTCGATTTGAAAAATTAAAATTCAACACAAAATAACTACCTATGATTGCTGGTAATCCGAAATTTAAGGTCCACATGAGTAGCGTTATAGTAACAATTATGAGCTCATTTACACCAATAAAACTAAATATCCACAAAGCTACTGAACCTTTGATCAACCAATCTAATAGTGCTAAGCCTGGTATTACAGAAGCCAAAATGTACATAGAACTTATTAATGCCATTAGTGTAATATAGTCAGTTTCAACTCCAAAAATTCTCAATAAAAAATAAAACTGATGTGAAAATATCAAGTATCTCAAAATTGAATATACACCGTTAAACATGTGTAATTTTAAGGATAATTTTTTATCAAAATCGATAATTTTATCAATGTAAAATCCTCTTATTTTTTTATATCCTTTTATACTTCCTGATAAGATGAATACCAAGATTATTGCAAGTAAATAAGCGAATTTTCTAAATCGATAAAATTCTATGGTTACTTCAAAATGATTGATGAAATAGTACAACCCGATACAACCAAAAATAACAGTTGTTGTCATTTGCATCATATTACTTAATAAATTCAATAACATGATTTTTCTTCTATTTCCTTTTTGATAGTAAATAGCTTTTGCACCATATTCGCCAATACGGTTGGGTGTAAATAATGAAGCTGTTAAAGAACCTAAACTTTGTTTTAAGGCATTAGTAAATGAAATCCTTTTTACAAAAGAGGCGAGTGTTTGCCATTTTAAGATTTCAAAAAACCAATTTGCTATTGTAAAACCGAATAAAATGAGTACTGCTGTATAATCATTAAATATTTTAGTTTCAAGTTGTAAACTAAATTCGTGAAAATTTACATGCTCATTATGTACAATTTTATTGTAGATAAAATAGAACGCCCCAATTACAATCGTAATTTTTATCAGAAAGAATAAGAATTGCTTAGTTTTGTGTTGCAACGAATTGTACATTAGCGCAAAGTAATAAATATTCGTCATTAGGAGGAGTAAAACGACGAAGTAATCTTATAAATATAAACAGATTGGCACATCCTGTTTTACAGGATTCATAATGACGTTGAAAAAGTAAAACTTGAACACAGAAAAAATTATATTAGGTATTGATCCTGGAACCACCATTATGGGATTCGGACTCATAAAAATAGTCAATAAGAGCATGCAGTTTATGCAGTTAAACGAATTGCATTTAAAAAAATATGACGATCATTATGTGAAATTGAAATTGATTTTTGAACGTACTATTGAATTAATTGATAACTATCATCCTGATGAAATTGCCATCGAAGCTCCTTTTTTTGGTAAAAATGTGCAAAGTATGCTAAAGCTAGGTCGAGCTCAAGGTGTAGCAATGGCGGCAGGACTCTCGCGTGAAGTACCAATTACCGAATATTCTCCTAAAAAAATAAAAATGGCAATTACAGGAAACGGAAATGCCAGTAAAGAGCAAGTTGCCAAAATGTTACAGAGTACGTTGGGTTTAAAAGAAATTCCCAAAAATTTAGATGCTACAGATGGTTTGGCAGCTGCTGTTTGTCATTTTTACAATGCAGGAAAAGTTTCGGTTGGTAAAAATTATACAGGTTGGGATGCTTTTGTAAAGCAGAATCAAGATAAAATTAAATAATATGATACTCTATGAAGAATAATCTTATTAAGTATATATTAGTTTTGGTTCCTTCTCTTGTTATTTTTTTCTTCGTTATTTATAAAACTGAGCTTGTTTACAAAAACGCTAACATAAGTGAAAGAGTTCTATTTGAAACTCTTAATTACTCTGATTGTAGTGAAGTTGATATGAAATGGGTTGGTAGCAACACATATATTTCTGGACTTTTTTTTGAATTAAATGGTCTTACAGAAACTAAAAACCTTAAGAAATTGTTACCTAAACGTGACGAAATAAAGATTCTAAAAATTGAGTCGCTGAATTTAAAAGAGTTACCACAAGAATTGTTTCTTTTCTCTAATCTAAAAGCCCTGGATATATCAAATAATCCTTTTGAAAATCTAGAACAATTAATTGATGATTTAACCAAGTTTCCTAAGCTTGAACTATTAGCTATGCGTCATTGTGGTATAGAAGAGTTACCTGATAATATTTATTTACTTGATAATTTAGTTGGTTTATCATTGGGTCAGAATATATCGATGACCGAGGTAAATAAAAATCTTGGTAAACTGAAAAATTTAAGATATTTAAGTTTTAGAAGGAATAAAAAGCTAAAAGATTTACCTGAAACAATAGGAGATTTAAAGTGCCTTGAGCAAATTGATTTGTCTGGTGCAGGTTTTATTAGGATAAGAGAAGAATTAACATATTGCACTACGTTGAAGAATATAACAGCTAATGCGTCTAAAATTGAAGATCTACCAATAGGTTTGGGTAGATTGAAAGATTTAAAACATTTGAATTTAGGAGCTAACAAAATAGAGATTTTACCAGAATCAATAGGCAAATTAGAACAACTCGAATATTTAAGTATAGGTTCAAATGAAATTAAAAAATTACCTGAACCAATCTCGGGTCTGAGAAAGTTAAAAACTTTCAGTTTAGATTTTAATAGATTTAAAGAGTTTCCAAATGAAATTTTGAAATTAAAAAATCTAAGGAATCTGTATTTACATAATAATAGTTTTCAGGATGTACCTATTGAAGTTGCTAATTTGCCGCAACTTAAACAATTATACGTTGATCATGAAGTTATTTCGGATGTGAATATTGAATTACTTAGAGGAGAAAACCCTAATTTGAAATTAAAAAAGCATGACGGGTTAAGACTTGTAAAAGGTCCACGAAGAAAAAAATAAATGAGCGGCATTTACTTACATATTCCCTTCTGCAAACAAGCCTGCCACTATTGTGATTTTTATTTTTCTACTTCGCTAAAACGGAAGGATGAAATGATACAAGCATTGGTAAAAGAATTAATTCTCCGTAAGAATGAACTACAAAAAGTAACCATAGAAACTATTTATTTTGGGGGAGGAACACCTTCAGTATTGACGATTGCTGATTTACAATTGCTGATCGATACAGTCTGTAATAATTATACCGTTATTGAAAACCCTGAAATAACGTTGGAAGCCAATCCAGATGATTTAATGTCCGTTCGAGCGCAGTCGAGAACAATTTTTGAAGAATATCGTGAAATAGGAATCAACAGACTTAGCATCGGAATTCAATCCTTTTTCGATGACGATTTAAAAGCAATGAATCGGGCACATAATGCAAAAGAAGCCAAAGAATCTTTGTCGGTGGCGACTCGCCACTTTGATAATATTACCATCGATTTGATCTATGGAATTCCAACAATGACCAATAAACGTTGGAAAGAAAATCTACAAATAGCTTTCGATTCTGGGGTCAATCACATTTCAAGTTATGCATTGACGATTGAACCTAAAACGGCACTGGATAGTTTTATAAAAAGAGGGAAATACCCTCCAATTGATGAAGAGAAGTCATTGACACATTTTAATATACTGGTTGAAGAAAC
>Ga0209633_10001406_pt1 | contig 24817 bp, 28 predicted proteins | sample Cruoilmetagenom1_FD_187290 | JGI IMG/M metagenome (GOLD analysis project Ga0209633, IMG submission 187290) | Oil polluted marine microbial communities from Coal Oil Point, Santa Barbara, California, USA - Sample 1 (SPAdes) (version 2) | ecosystem: Environmental > Aquatic > Marine > Oil seeps ...
CGTATCGTATTTCTATCTACTTCTCGAAAACGGACAATATCGCTGTTTTCGACAATAATTGTCTTTTAATGTCAGGCGATTAAATTACAACCTTAAAGTTAGCTTTTACTGAAAGTAAACATATTGTTGACCTGCCCCCTATAATAGGCCCATAAGTTAAGATATTTTTTAGAGAGAAAACCCTATACATAGGAGGTCATTATAATGGGCAGGAAACGCTACACTCCAGAGCAGATAATACGTCTACTACGTCAGTCAGAAGTACTTTCTTCTGAGGGCAGGAATTTGCATGAGATATGCAGAGAAATAGGGGCAACAGTAAACACTTATTACCGCTGGAGGAAGGAATACGGAGGTATGCAGGTTAATCAGGCAAAACGGCTAAAAGAACTAGAGAAAGAGAACTCAAGACTAAAGAGAGCAGTAGCAGACCTAACACTTGATAATCAAATACTTAAGGAAGCCTCAGAGGGAAACTTCTAAGCACCGAACGTAGACGTAGATGTGTAGTACATGTACAGCAAAAGCTGAGAGTATCAGAGCGTAGAGCATGCAGGGTTTTAGGACAACCACGCTCGGTGCAGCGTCATCAATCAAACAAATCAGGGGAAGAGCAAATACTACGAGGTGATATAGTTCGTCTTGCCACTAAGTACGGTAGATACGGATATAGACGTATTACAGCACTTCTTAGAGCTGAGGGATGGGTAGTGAATCATAAACGTGTAGAGAGGATATGGAGAGAAGAAGGACTTAAAGTCCCCTCAAAACAACCAAAAAGGGGAAGGCTTTACATAAATGATGGTTCCTGCATAAGACTACGTCCCTGTTTTAAGAACCATGTGTGGAGCTACGACTTTGTTTCAGACAGACTTCATAACGGAAAGAGGATAAGGATGTTGACTGTGATAGATGAATATACTAGGAAGTGTCTTGCAATCCGTGTTGGTTTCTCACTAAAATCTGACGATGTACTAGACACATTAAGTACTCTATTTATCACAGAAGGTGTTCCAGAATATATACGTTCAGATAACGGTAGTGAGTTTACTGCAAAGATTACAAGAGAGTGGATAGGGAGTGTTGGAGTCAAAACAGCTTTTATAGAGCCTGGGTCACCCTGGGAGAATGGATACAATGAGAGTTTTAATGGAAAGCTAAGAGACGAACTATTAAACGGAGAGATATTTTACAGTCTAAAGGAAGCACAGATACTGATTGAGCAGTGGAGAAGACACTACAATGAAGTAAGACCACACAGTGCTCTTGGATATAAACCACCTGCTCCGCAAGCTATAGTGACAGGTAATAAAGTTAAGGAGTTTAATAACGGATTTATCTCAACTCACTAGAGAAAATATATGAAAATTTACAACTTAAAAGGTGGACCGGTTATTGGGGGCTTGATACTCGCTCATAATAATAAAATATCACATGTAATTTACGGATGCTAGGAATAAGACCATGGTAACCTGCTTACGGTCTTTTCTTTATAATCCACAGACACATGAGAATAGATCATAGCTGTAGTTATGCTACTGTGCCCTAGTAGTTCCTTTACAGATACTAGATCGACTTGGTTCATAATAGATAATGTACTATTGAATAACAAACACGTATTATGCTATAATGCGGTTATCTATAGAAAAGGAGGATGTAGGATAATGATTAAAAATAGGATTTCATTATTTCTAGCTACTTTTCTTATTATTGGTTTCTTCTTTCTAGCTTTGCCTGAGAAGGGATATTCGGGGCTTGCTCCTATAGGACAACCTGTTTGCTGTATTGGTCAAGAAGGCTGCGTAGAATTTGAACAGGGTGATCTAGTTGCATGTTTTGGTGAAAGCAGAATAGATGGTGGGGTATGCACTGAGCTTGGTGAAGGTGGAGATTGTGTATTACCTTCTAACACCACCCCAATACCAACCCTATCTGAATGGGGCTTATTAGCTATGGCTGGTATCCTAGGCATAGTCGGATATTTGGTTATAAGAAGAAGGAAAGTAACTGCTTAAAACATATCAACAATGCATTTTAAACTAGGGGAGCTTCGGCTCCCTTTTTTATTTATCATAATTCCAACTTAAACCGAGCTTGACAAAAGGGGAGCAGTACATTGTTTAGTATCTAATATTCCCAATCTTCCCTTTATATGTTCAGCCTCCAATTGTTTAAGAATCTTATTGGCTTGTACTTTAGATACTTTTCCAATCTTTATCCATTTCTTTTTCCTATTAATGCTGAATACAGCATAGTAACTATTATGTTGAAACACTAATGAAGCCATTAGCATTTGCCTCCTGCGTAAGATTCACAGTAGGCATGGATTAAATTGTATTGGTTAGATATAGGGTAGATATTAGCAGTTATCAGATAGGTAGCTGTACAGTAAAGTACTATAAACAATGGAGCCGACGATCGGAATTGAACCGATGACCTGCTCTTTACGAGTGCTATTTAATACTGTTGTGTTTAAATGTGTTGCATCGTGACAAGTTGAGTATCGCCCTTGTTTTACAGGGTATTGCAGACAAGTAGATTTCAATACTCTTGTGTAATGTTGAGTTTGATTGCGTGTTAGGGAGACTGGGTTACTGACATATTCACTGACATATTTTTAATACAGTTTCAACTAATTTCATCAAAATCTAATGCAAAACGATGGTCATTAGTTTTAGCTTGTAAAACTAGCAAAAGTTTGAAATCATTTTTTGCCGCCAATTCTATTAATTCTTCTTTATCCTCTTCTTTAATTCTACATCCAAAAATAATTCCATCTATTTCACTTGGTAATATTTCAATATCCACATATTGAACGCCCTTTACCTTTATATCTTCCATGGGACGCCAAACTCTCCATTCTTTCTCATATTTCCAATGAATACTTTTAGAATAAACATATTGATGAAATTTTTTCTCCATATTAATACAATTTTGCCCTGTGAGGTTTAACACATATTCATCAAGAGATGCAAATTTTGGAATATAGGCTCTATATGTAATAGGTTTAGCTATAAGTAGTACAGTGTCAGGTTCGCTTTTACAACTAAATCTCAAAACTACCCCTGTATGATTTTTAGCATAATGAGACCACATAAGTAAATTATCAAACTCTTCTGCTAAGCAAAGAACTTTGAAAGTTAAAAGAAAATTTTCAAACTGTTCTTGCGTATTCTTCAAAATAGCCTCAAAATTATCTTGAGATTTTTCTAACTCATTTCTGAACGATTCTGTAATCTCCTCAACTGGTATTTTATCTCGCATGTTTCTCATACTATTTATTAAATCATACAAAGATGCCTGAGTATCCAATTTTAGATGGTTCTTGTTCAAAACAAGTTTTTCAATTTCACTTGTTAAGTTGGAATTATGAATATTAAAACCAAATAAAAAAGGGAGCCGAAGCTCCCCATGTTATTGTTAAAGTTTAAGATGATGCTTTCTTTCTTCTGATAACAATGAAACTTATTACACCTAGAACTACTGCTACCGCTATTAAACTCCATTGTGTCAGAGTTGGAACGGCGGATACTACGGCTGGTGCTGCACACTCTGGTACTTCAAAACAAGATCTTCCGGGAAGCCAGATTTCGCCTCCAGCTATATTGATATTGCACTGATTAAAAGTTTCATCATCGAAACAATTCCCTTGCTCTGTTACACAGCATCCCGTGGGATTCTCTAAGAATCCACCACAGATTTCGCCTCCGCCAGGATTTACACATACTCCCCCTTCTTCAAATGCACCGCCTTTTGAAGTACAAAAAGGTTCTGAAGTAGAACAGTCAATTTCACATCCAACGCATAAATTATTATCTACACAGCACCCTAACTGGGAATATCCCTTCTCAGGCAACGCTAGAAAGAAGAAACCAATAATAAGAAATGCAATTACAAAAGTTGATACACTTTTCATACTACATCCTCCTATATTTTGAATTGTTTAAATTTAAGCAGTTACTTTTTTTCTTCTGATAACCATGATAAACCCAATAACTCCCAGAATTCCTGCCATTGCAATTAATCCCCATTGTGAGAGGGTCGGGATTGGGATGTTGTTGATGGGTGGAACGAATTGTGGACACTCGGGGACTTCTGAGCAGTCTTGCAGGAACCAAGCTATACCATTCTCATCTTCGCAACTTGGTGACCCGAAAAGTTCTTGATTCTCAATACAACCGCCTTCCGGAAGTACACAACACCCTAATATGCCAGTAGTGTCCTGGCAAGGTTGGCTTCCGTCTACACATACTCCATCAGGGTTAAGGACGCCACTAAGTACTTCAATACACTCAGTAGAAGTTATAGCACAATCCAGCTCTCCACACCCTGTACAAGTTTGGTCGGCGGTGATTTGACAGCACCCTAGGTTGGACTGGCTCAAACACTTCTCAGGTAAAGCTAGAAAGAAGAAACCAATAATAAGAAAAGTAGCTATAAATATTGAAACTCCATTTTTAATCATCATCCTGCATCTCCTATAATTATTTATGTATAACAATATTGTTTCCAGCCTATCACAGGTTCAGGGTATTAATCAATGATTAATTTAGAAATGGAAAACAATTATGCCTGAATCGGTGTTCGGTATCCATGTGCTGAATGAAGGTAACCGTATCGAGTTTTTACTAGCTTAATTCTACTAGTCTCTTAATGGGGAGCAGTATACATAGAAATCGTATCAACATAATGATATAATTTGAATTAATCTTATGGAAACGAGCCAAATAGATACTCTAAACGATATTCAAGTTCTTGAAAATTTCATATCTGAAAATGAAGAACTTGAAGACCTAGAATCAATAGTAAACCAATTTAATATTTTCACTTCATTAAGAATAGAATCTTCAGAAATAAGGCACTCAAACTTCCTATCATGGCTTACAGACCCTAATGAAACTCATGGTCTCGGCGATTACTTTCTCAAACTTTTAATAAAAAGAATCGCAAGAATCGCAAATTCTTTTCAGATAGATACAGTTTCGTTAATTGACATTGATTATTGGGACCTTGAAAATTCTGAAGTATTTAGAGAGGAGAAATATATTGACTTGCTTATCAAGGATGATAAGAACAAATTCGTATGCGTTATTGAGAATAAGATAAAATCTACAGAACACGATAATCAGTTGCAAAGATACTTTAATCATGTCATTTCCGAGTTTCCCGACTACAAAAAAATGTTTGTTTATTTGACCGTTGAAGGAGAAATACCTGAAAGTGACAGCAGTAACAACTGGATACCATTCAGTTATAGTCAAATAGTAGAAACGATAGATTATCTTTTGAAAAGTAAAGGAAACACTTTAAGCAATGAGATTCATATTTTCATTTCCCACTATCTTGAAATGCTAAGGAGATATATCGTGGAAGATTCTAATGTTCATAAATTATGCAGACGAATTTATATCAAACATAAAAGGGCCATAGACTTAATCATTGAATTCAAACCAGACCGTTTATATGATATTTCTAACATGCTGCAAGATATTATCGATAACGATGCTGATTTGATTTTAGATATATCAAATAAATCACGGATAAGATTTATACCTACGAATCTGGACTTTATAAGGAAGGATGGAAGTGGTTGGACTAATACAAAAAGAATATTATTGTTCGAAATTCAAAACATAGAGAGCGGGGTTAGACTCTATCTCTATATAGGTCCAGGAGACCATGATTTAAGAAAGAAAATTTTTGACATCGCTTCCAGCAGAAAATCAATCTTTATGTACGCTGTGGACAAACTTTCTGCTAAATGGAAGACTTTATATAGAAAATCCTTAATAAAAGCTGATAAATATGAAACCATGGATAATGAAGAATTAAAGTCGTTTTTTGAGGTTAGGTTACAGCAACTCAAGGATAAAGACATATCAAATATTGTAAAAGAGTTTGTGCCTTTTAAAAATGAATTGGGTACTTAATGAAGATGAACTATTTGGTATTCAAGAAGAAAGGTGAAAGCTTAATCAGAGACTAAAGGAAACATTACATATTTTATACACAACAAGGAGAGCTTCGGTTCCCCTTTTTTGTTTAGTTTTAATATTCATAATTCCAACTAAAACAAATCTTAACAAAAGGGGGAGCAGTACAAGTACACCACCTACTAATCCCCCAATAACGAAGGTGTTTCATATTGATAGAGACCAGATGCTTTAATTATATCTTGATCTGTTAATTTGTTTTTTCTAACTATTGATTGTTTCTCTTTATACCTTGTCCAAATAGTTTGGTAACCAAGATCATATTTATCTTCCAATTTCCTACAGGCTTCCTGTTTAGAGTATTGATGTGCACTTACTAGATTCTCAACATCCAAATAAATATTCCAGTATTTTTTTTCAGTATCGCTTATTTTCGATTTTTTTTCGGAATATTTCTTTTCCATCAATTGTAAAAATAGTCTTATGTTTTCGTAAGTTTTATTATATTTCCACAAAGAGACAATTTCTCTGAATGCTTTTACTTCGAATATAGCAAAATCGACAGTGTTCAACATCTTTAATAAAATTGCCTCTCTTTCGATAACATTAAAATTTCTGAGATATGCATCAATCAGGTCATATCTCAAAGCATCAAAATCAATTAAAAAATTATCGGGATACCATACGGGCTTAATATCGCAATAAAACCTACTTACTTCATAAGGTGCACGGGTAGGCTCATAATTTATTAATACTTCATGAATGTCAACATCAGGATAGGATGTCTCTATCTCCCATTCACCTGTACTACCCAAAATATCATTCAAGCATTCTTGGCGATCTTCTGGACTCTTAATCAAAGCTAAAACATGAAATGGCTGCGTTAACTTTGTAATATTATAGTATTTTGCAATATCAGGACGTCTATTTTTAAATTCTAGGCAAAACTCATGTTGGGAAATAAGATTTGTTTTACTACCTGATTTAAAAAGATAGTAATTTGTCTCATACTTATTATATTCATTCAAGGGAATATCATAAAACTTAAGCTCTCCATCTTTATATAGAACTACAATGTTTACGATGTTTCGTCTGTATAACCAGAACCTTAAGTCTTTTTCCGTACCGTAAAGCTCAACATCTTGTGGTAATTTAATCGCTGGTTTACTTGATAGAGCATTGCAGTAAGCAACAAACTTAATCAGTTCAAATGTATATGACCTATCCCTTAACACCCGACCTATATATTGAGCTGGAGTAAGATTCACTTCTTTGTGAAAATCAACTCTGAGCTTATTTAAGTTGCTAATCATATACTCTTTATATCTTTTCCATCTCATTTTAGGGTTTTTCACCTGATAGCATATTCGAAGTAATTCATAGCGGGCATTTTTAAAATGTTCATATTTCAGAAAGACTCCTTCTCCGAGCTTTTTGTTAGATTTATCCATATCTGATAATGTAAAATTAGTTATAAATTTCTGGGCAAGTTTTTTCTTTCTATTAAAGAAAACATCGGCAACCCAATCATTAATTTTGTTTCTTAATTTATCTGACATGGTACAAATAACGTACCATAAATTGTGCTATATCGCAACATATGGTTTACTAGAATAAAGAATAGCAATAAGTCGTTTTCGGAGGTGTTAAAATGCGTAAAGAATCACGATTATTGGACATGGAGGAGCTTGGCAAACGTCATCCTGCTTTGAATAACAAATACAGAATGCAATGGCTCGTGCGTACACGCCAAATTCCAATTGTGAGAATTGGACGCCGCATTTTTTTTGATGAAAAAGAAATTGATCTCTACATTCAAAAAAATTCCATACCAGCTATGGAAGGAAATATCAAAAATGGATAAGAACAAATCGAATATAGAAAACTCTGATGAAAAGGTGAAGATTTAGATAAAACACTTTTACACAGAATGCAACCAAACAGGCAATTAAATGAAGGACGAATATAAAAAAGAATTCTCAATAACAATTTCATCTTGGACTCTTAATGGACTAAGAAAAATCGAAGCCAAAACAGGTATTCCATCTCAAATCTGGGCAGAAAGTGAGATTATAAAAGCAATTTTTCGATATCAGGATTTTAACAAGAATACACCTAAAAAGAGGAGGGTCAGATGACCTCTTTGTTTAGAGAGATAAGGGATTATGTCAGATTTGAGGATGAAGCCATTCACCACGGAATTGAATTCAATAGTAGTAGGAAAGCCCTTTGTCCTTTTCATGAAGAAAGTTCACCTTCCTTTCATAATTATGGCACTCACGGTTTCTGTTTTGGGTGTGGGGAGGCGGCAGATGTAATAGAGCTTGAAGCCCATTATACAAATCTTCCGCCTCTCGAGGCAGCTTTCTCTCTGGCTAAACGACACGGAATAGAAGTTCCGGAGTTGGGATCTGAAGATAAAGATAAGATTAATAAACAGATTGAAGTGCAAAAATTAATTGAAAGCTACATACGACATGCAAATGAAAATATTCTGAACTGCAATGATGTAATTCAATATCTGGAGGATAGGGGATTGCACCGGGATGATATTAGACTATTTCAAATTGGCTATGTTGGGAATGAAAACTATTTGAGTAAAAGTTTGTCGAAGTTTCCTGAACAATTGGAATTAGCTCGTGAAATAGGCTTGATATCAGAAAGCGGTGATTTTTACAAAAAGAGAATCGTCATTCCCATTCTTGTTTATGGAAAGCCAGTTTTCCTGACAGGAAGAGCTTTTCCACATGTAGAACCGAAGTATTTGCATTTACGAAACTCAGAGTATGCAAAAAAGCAAATAGCATTTTCTGAAAACCTCAACGGAGATTATTGTATTGTGACTGAGGGTGTTTTTGACTCCATACCCTTAATTAAAGCTGGATTTCCTGCTTGTGCCCTTTTAGGAACCAATCCGGGTAATGGGGCAAGAGACGAGCTATCAAGGTCCCGCGCAAAACTATACTTTGCTTTGGATCCAGATAAAGCGGGACGCAAAAATTCCCACCAGCTGGCTCGAGAGTTTAAGGGTTATATAATGAATTTAGGAATTGATAAGGACACGGATGAAATTCTAACGGAAATAGGAACCGATAAGTTTAAAGAGCTGGTAGAGAAAGCAAAGAAAGAAGCTACTTATTATCTTGATTCGGTAATCGAGAAAGAACCACTGGAAATTGCATTAGAGGAAATTTCCAAACTCGAATGGGAAACCACCAAAGAATTGTATCTAAAAACCCTGGCAGAAAAACATGGAGTAGGAATACGGTCCGTTCGTAAAGACTTGAAGCGAATTGAAATGGGCAATTCAAATTCGGAATCACCCGAAGATAGAGATCCCTGTATTGAAACATTCAGCGAAAATGAAGAGCAAAAAGCTAAAGAATTACTTGAGTCTCCAAACATCCTAGAACAGATGTTGGAAACAACAAACAGAGCTGGTGTAGTTGGTGAAGAAATTAACAGGAAAGCACTATCTCTTGCAAGTATTTCAAGGCTTAGTCCTGACTCGATTTCAATCATATATAAGGGCCAGTCTTCTAGCGGAAAGAGTTTTGTTACTAATACAGTACTTCGTATGGTTCCAAAGAAATATTTACTAAGCTTAAGTTTTCTTACACCTAAAGCCTTAGTACATTCACAGCGAGACCTTTCGAATTGTGTGATATTTATTCAGGAGCAACAGGGAGGGGAACAGGCAGACTATTCCATGCGGACAACGCTATCAGAGGGTGAAATTTCAATCTCAATGCCCGTCAAGAATCCTGCCACAGGCAATTTCGAGACAATCGAAAAGCGAGTAAAGGCTGAGGGATTAGTTTCTATTCAGACAACGACCAAGGACCGTATACATCATGAAAATCAGACTCGGGTGTTTGACCTTCATTCCGACGAATCTGAAGAGCAGACCAGAAAAGTGATTGAGGCTGAGGCTATTATATCAAGTAGTAAAACAGAAGAACTCGACTCTGAATTTAAAATTTGGAGATGTGCACAATCACTACTACATGGGTATAAAGTTAATATTCCTTTTGCACAAGAATTAGCAAAATACTTTCCAACTGGAAAACCGAGGGCGCGGAGAGATTTCAAAAGGGTACTTTCTCTTATTTCTGCACACAGCTTACTTTATCAATATCAGAGAGAAAAGGTGGATAATAATAATTTGATAGCTACTTATGCGGATTTGGAGGGGGTTCTCCCAGTAGTGGAGAAGGTGCTTGAGGATTCGCTCAGGGAACTTTCTCCTGTACATTTGGAGGTTCTTAAGGTCATTGGCTCTGACAAGATTTCTGAGGAATTTGCGGTTGGAGAATTGCATAAAAAGGTTTCAAACATTGTTGCCTACAAAAGACTTCAAAGATTTTTAAAGTACTTTGTCAATGAGGGGCTGTTGAAATGGAATGGTGAATCAGGGATAAAGTCTAAATATATTAAATCTGAATATTCTGGTGAAGCTATGTCCTCGGCTACTCCCTTTATATCTAAGATGCACATATTATTAGAAAATTACCATAAATCATCAGGACATAGCGAAATGTCCTCATCTGTCCCAATGCCCTCACCTCAAGTGACATTAGGAAGTCAGGACACATTAGGACATTCGGGTATGTCCTTATCAAAATCAAGTAATATCAAACAGTTAGAGGTGAATATTAGGGATAAGGACATTATGACTGCAGAATCTGAAGAAAATATTTTTTTACCAGCGGTGCTTTGTGATGAATAAGACAATCGAAAAAGAAAAGATTTTTTTGGAGATTGACCAACTGCTATCTAAAATCTACCCAAACGGACTCTATTTATATATGGAGCAATGTAATCCAGAAGCCGACAAGGAACTTATTAATATAGAAAATAGTATTGATGATAATTTTCTTAATTGTGGCAGCGTTAAAGAACTTAAATCTATTTTAAGAAAATACTGGATACTACATATTAGATTAATAAGGGAATACAGGGAAGCTGATTTTAATTAACACACAAACTAAGTCTGGAGCTAAATCTAATGCCAAGAGTCTGCACTGTTTGTAATCACCCAAGCAAGGTTGAGATTGATAGGATGCTTGTTGAAGGAGAGCCTTATCGAAGCATAGCGAAGCAGTTTTCGTTATCTGATGCAACGGTTTACAGGCATAAATCCCACCTTAACGGGACTCTTTTAAAAGCTAAGGAGGTTAGAGAGATAGCCCAAGCTGACAATCTCCTGGAACAAGTGAGGAATTTGCAGAAAAGAGCCTTAAATATCCTATCAAAGACTGAAGAGGCTGAGGATTGGAGGGCTGCTACCGGTGCTATCAGAGAAGCAAGGGGATGCCTTGAGTTATTAGGCAAGCTTGCTGGAGAGCTAAAAGAAGGACAGACAGTAAACGTTATAGTTTCACCTCAATGGGTCTCGCTTCGAACAACTATAATTAAAGCTTTAGAACCCCATCCTGAAGCTAAATTTACGGTTTTAAGAGCATTACAAGGCAAACTTAATGGATAGTATATCGGATGATTTAAAGATAGCCCTAGACCCTGTTTTATTCGCAAGATTACTTGGCTTCAATCCAGACCCGTGGCAAGAAAAAGTATTAAGCTCTTCATCTAAAAGGCTAATGTTAAACTGCTCACGCCAGTCAGGAAAATCGACAACGGCTTCAATACTTGCACTCCATAGAGCGATATTTTATCCCGAGAATCTTGTTCTCCTTGTTTCTCCATCTTTAAGGCAATCCTCGGAGTTGTTTAGGAAGGTGGGGGAGCAAATAAAAATGCTTAAGATTAAGCCTAAGCTCTTAGAGGACAACAAACTCAGCTGCACTTTCGACAACAAATCCCGAATAGTCTCTCTACCCTCATCTGAGGGCACTATACGAGGCTACTCAGGAGCATCTCTTATAATTGAAGATGAAGCAAGTAGGGTTGATGATGAGATTTATAGAGCAATACGACCTATGTTAGCTGTATCCAATGGAAGGCTTATCTTGATGTCCACTCCTTTCGGAAAACGCGGTCATTTTCATAAAGAGTGGTCAGAGGGGGAAGGTTGGGAAAAGATACAAATAAAAGCCAGTAACTGTCCTAGAATTAGTCCTGAGTTCTTGGAAGAAGAAATGCGCTCCTTAGGAGAATGGTGGTTTAAACAGGAATATATGTGCGAATTTGTCGAAACAATAGACCAAGTCTTTAGTTATCAATACATAGAAACATCATTGTCAGATGATGTTATACCTTTATTTGGAGGACAAGTATGAGTGACTTTATTATTGGATTAGACCTAGGACAGGTACAGGACTATACGGCACTGACTATTATAGAAAAAGTATATCCGCCTGATGAAGAGCATTTATACCATTTAAGACACATAGAAAGATTTCCTCTGCATACTTCATATCCAGATGTTGTGGATAAAGTTAAGGAGTATTTAAAGTCATTTCAAACTTATGATAGTGTTTACCTAGTTATTGATTCTACAGGGGTTGGACTTGGAATAATGGATATGTTTATTATAGAGTATTTATATCCGATTGGCATTACCATAACAGGGGGAACCGAAATTAATCGGGATGGTGATAATTACAAAGTCCCAAAGCGGGATTTAGTTACATGCTTACAAATCTTGTTTCAGACAGAAAGATTGAAAATAGCAAAGAATTTGAGACATGTGGATACACTTATTCAGGAATTTAGCAACTTTAGAGTGAAGATAACAACAAAGGGTAATGATACTTATGAGGCTTGGAGAGAAGGACAACATGATGATTTGGTATTAAGTGTCGCATTGGCATGTTGGTATGGAGAAAATACGCATCCATGTTTTATGATAATGGAAGAGCCTCTGGTAGAAGGTGTATTTGAATTTTGATACAATAAACGCCGCTTGACAAAAAGGGAAGCAGTACATCAACTCGTCTGAGGTTTGAATGGGGAAGAGCTTTCATCAATATCAGTTTTTTCTTCACTCTTAGGTTCTTCCTTCGGTTTGCTTTGTTTTTCCCCACTCTTCTTTAAAAATCTGTTAACTTTGGAGGCGGCTTTCTTCCCTTCATCTGAATCTATTATTTCCCTTTTAATGACGCCGCTTTTTATTATTTCCTGTAGCTCGTCTGTTTCAATTTTAAGACCATCAGCAAACTTTCTTAATTCCCTCCTTAGAGTGGAAAGTATTGGTTTGGATAAAAGGAAATTTCCAACAACGTATTTATTGATGTTCTGTATCTTCTCATAAAATTCCTCTCGCACATCTTTTTGAACGCCCTCTTTTGCTATTAAATACAGACCCTCCTGGTCTTTATCGGTTCTTGCGCTGAGTTCCACAAAGTCGATATTGGCTACCAAATCATGACTTATCGGTTTTTCAAACCTTACTTTATGAATCTGCCAGTTTATTCCATTGGTAAGAATGACCCATGTTATCCCCTGATTAGCCGCGTAATTAATTGCCTGCCGCATATGGTTATTTTTAAGGTCTAGTCCGATAGCTTTTACTTCTATCAGAAATTGGATTTTTTCATCAAGTTTGATTGCCAAATCACAGTAGGTGTTTCTGATTTCAAATTCGGAAGTGACTTCGCTATATTTGTCATAACCGAAAACCTCTTCTAGCATGTCTGTAATAATGTTAACAGTGTCGGATTCGTTTATGTCCCGGTTTTTTGCTTTGGATAGTATCTTCTGAAACTTGGGAACCTTCTTGCTAAATCTTTCTTTAACTTTCTTGGGCATAGTTGCCATGACTACCTCCGGGATTCGGGCACGTTGCTCGAATTACAAGTGTTTTAGATTATACATCTATAAATTAAACGTTTTCAACCTTCATTTTGTAAAATTATTCTCTAATGGCTTCCTAATGGGGAGCAGTATAAAAGCCACCTAGCCATTCTGATGACCTCCTGCTATATAGTATTATTTTTCCAGATTTCTCTACTTTTAACTGGTCCAGTTACCAGGGGGAAGGTCAAAAGCCAATATAGGGCGAATTAGAACCACTGGTAGGGATTGTGCGAACATACTCCCCAAATCCTTTGACGTAAATTTTTTCTGAGTATGCCTTGTCATATTGTTTCTCATATTTTCATTATAGCATTTGCTATGTAAAGTATTGTAAAGTATGAGATAATGAGATCTGTGGCAAGAGACGAGAAACAAACCTTTTATACTGCTCAGGAGCTCGCTGACGAGATTAGGGTTAATATAATGACCATCTACCGCATATAAAGGCAGGGCGCTTGAAAGCGCACAAAATCGGGAAAGAATTCAGGATTGAGTCCAAGGAGTTTAAGCAATTTCTCAAAGATACAAAACAATAATGAAAAAGGAATTACAAAAACTTATTGCAAAGTATGAATCTGAGAGAGATCACTATTTATCCTCAGAGTATAACGAAGCACAACTTAGGATAGATTTTCTAGATCCCTTTTTTGAGCTTTTGGGGTGGGATATAGCAAATAAAAGAGGTAAGCCAACAAACGAACGAGAGGTACTGTTGGAAGAGTCCTTAAAAGAAGAGAAAGATGCTCATTCAAAAAAACCAGACTATACATTTAGACTATATTCCGAACGAAAATATTATGTTGAAGCAAAAAAACCCAGTGTTGATATAAGCACCGACATCGACTCCTCTAAGCAGATTAGGAGGTATGGTTTTACTGCAAAGTTAAAGATATCTGTACTTTCCAACTTTGAACACTTAGCTGTATACGATTGTTCTCATAAGGTGGAGAAAGATGACCAAGTGTCTAAGGCACGAGTCAAAATTTACCACTATACCGAGTACCTAGAAGCGATTGATGACATTCAAAAACAATTATCCCACGACAGTGTTTACAGTGGCGAATTCGATATAGTTTGGGAGCATATAGAAGATCAGCTGAGATCATTTAGTGTTGATAGCTTATTTGTTAGGCAGATAAATGACTGGAGACTCATCTTGGGTCGAGAGATTTTTGAACACAAACCTGATCTTTCACAATCAGAATTGAACGATATTGTGCAGAGATATATAAACAGTATTATTTTCCTGCGGGTCTGTGAGGATCGAGACCTAGAAGAGTATAAGACCCTACTTAGTTTTGCATCCAAAGATGATTTTAAATCCTTGGTGCAAAAGTTTAGTGAAGCAGATAAAAAATATAACGCCGGATTATTTAATCATCCCCTTACTGATCAAATAATTACTCAAAATAAATCAGCATTTTGGTCGATAATTCAACAACTATACTACCCGGAGAGCACATATTCATTTGCTGTTTTTGCATCAGATATTCTTGGTAGTATCTATGAAATTTTCCTTGGCGAACAGATAGTTATACAAGACAATCAAGTAACCCTTGAGAAGAAACCAGAAAATGAAGACAGGGATATTGTAGCGACACCAACTCACGTAATACAGGATCTTCTAAGAAAAACAGTAGCCAGTTCATTTGCAAATAAGACTGACGAAAAAATATTGAGTTCTAAAATTGCAGATATTGCTTGTGGCTCCGGCGCTTTCCTTCTGGAAGCTTTCCAGTTAGTCAATGATATTTTAATTGATTACTATCTCAATAACGATCCAAAGAAGTTAGTTCCTGTTGCAGTAAATTCGTACAAGCTGGCTTTCGATGACAAGAGAAAAATTTTAGAGCAATGTATGTATGGTGTCGATAAAGATTTTAACGCTGTCCAGGCCTGTAAGTTTGGTCTCCTACTAAAGCTACTTGAAGATGAGCAAAACAGCACGATACCTATCCCAGCTTTGCCGACACTTGAGAAGTCAATAAATTTTGGAAATAGTTTGATCGAAAGCTCAGATACAAGTGCAGAAAACAGGAGAGAAATTAACCCTTTTGACTTTGGGAGTACAAAATTTGATGTCATCATTGGAAATCCTCCTTACATGTCCACCGAGGATATGAATCAAATTACACCTCTTGAGTTGCCAATTTATAGAAGTAAATACAACACATCGTATAAACAATTCGATAAATATTTCCTCTTTATAGAGCGTGGATATATGCTCTTGAAATCAGGTGGTCTTCTAGGATTTATTGCACCAAGTAAGTTTGCAAAAGTTGGTGCCGGGAAAAAGTTAAGGGAAATGTTGAGAAATGACCATAGTATCAGCGAATTAATCTCGTTTGGATCCATACAAATTTTTAAGGATAGAACTACATATACCTGTCTTCTCATACTTCAAAAAAACGGACGGGAATCCTTTGATTATCTTGAGGTAGAAGATCTAACTGATTGGAGGGTACGCAAGATTAATGAAAGTGACGTTAATGAAATAAATATATCGGACTTAGATGATGACGGTTGGGTATTAATTCCAAGCTGTTTGAAGGAAGTTTATGATGACTTGAATGAGCAAAGCATTTCCCTTGAGGACATGATAGGAGCAGATAACATATACAACGGTATTCAAACTAGCGCGAACGATGTTTATGTTCATTCGATAGTCAGAGAAGACAACTCACTTGTATATTTTCAGAAAGATGGTCGAGAGTGGAGCATTGAAAAAACACTGACAAGACCTTATTTCAAAACATCGTCAGGAAATGACAATCTTTATACATATCGTTTACTAAAACCAAATGCGTTTGTAATTTATCCCTACATAAAGAATTTGGATGGGAATATTGAATTTGTAGAAATTGGTGTTCTGGAACGAGACTATCCTAATGCGTTTGAGTACCTCAGTGAACATAAAGATCAATTAAGCAGAGATTGCAGGGATATCAATCCAGAACCTGAAACAGAAGACGAATGGTATAGATTTGGAAGACATCAGTCACTAGAAAAATGTGATGTTCCTGCAAAGATTGTCGTTGGGGTTTTATCTAAAGGCGATAAATACGCCTTGGATTTGTCTCATACTTTAATATCTTCTGGGGGTACGGCTGGCTACAACATGATAACTCTGCCAGAGGATACAAATTATTCCATTTACTATATTCAGGCACTTCTGAATTCCAAATATCTTGAATGGCACTCGTCATTGATGGGTGAAGTATTCCGTGGAGGATACATTGCAAGAGGCACTAAGATCTTGAAAAGATTGCCTATCAGACAAATTGATTTTGATAGTGAGAGTGATAAAAAACTTCATGATGAAATTTCTAATCTCCAAGAATCTTTAATCGGTGTACAAAACAACATAGATTTAAATGCAAACAACGAAAGGGAGCGTGTAGTATTTGAACGTGGATTTGCTTCGTTAAAACAACAACTCAATGGAAAATTGGCTGATCTATATGACTTAGGAGAAAAAGACGGACTAATTCCCGTAATTACATAAACTATGAAGCTTAAAAAGGACGCAACAAAAGAGAAATTGCGAGGAGGTTTCTATACCCCAGAAGAGATAGCTTCATTTATTTTAAGGTGGGGTTTTAATGGCAGAGAAGATATGGACATACTTGAGCCCGGTTGTGGAGACGGTGTTTTTCTAGAGCAGATAAAAAGTGGAGATTATAATTATAAATCACTCACAGCAGTCGAGCTTGATTCAGACGAGGCAAGAAAAGCAAAAAAAGTAAAGCTTCTGAAATCAAAAGTTTACAACACTGATTTTTTTGCCTTTTTTGAAGACACCAAGAAAAAATATGATCTGATTATAGGTAATCCACCATATATCAGATATCAATTTTTAGATTCTCATCAAAAAGAGGAAGCGGAGAAGATCTTCCAAATGGCTGGATTGAATTATTCAAAACTCACTAATGCGTGGGCTTCGTTTGTTGTAGGATCAAGCTTATTGTTAAAAGAGAACGGTAAATTGGGATTTGTTCTTCCAGCTGAGATTTTACAAGTGTCCCACACGGAAACAATTCGAGATTTTTTAACTCATTTTTATAATAAGTTAACTATAGTCTCATTCAAAAAACTTGTATTCCCAGGAATTCAGCAGGAAGTGGTTTTATTACTGTGTGAAAAGAACAATTCTAAAACGCATCTGATTGAACACATAGATCTGAAGAACGCTAGTGAACTTATAAAGCAAAATGTGACTAGGTTTAAAAGTCCTAAAAAGAAGATCGACTACAAGACAAACAAATGGACTTACTATTTCTTAGATCAGGAAGAAATTGATTTTATCCATAATTTAAAACAAACAAAAAAGATCCCACTTCTTAATGAGTTTGCAAAAGTTGAGGTCGGAATAACAACAGGATCTAACAAATTCTTCACTGTTCCTTTGTCCCAAGTAAGAGAATACAAATTGGAAACATACGCAAAGCCACTTGTGGGGAGGAGTGTACAGGTCCCAAGTGTAATATTTACTCCAAAGGACTGGAGGGAAAACAACAAGATTGATGCACGTTCACACATTTTAATTTTGCCACGAAAAAAGGAGTTGGAACAAAACTTTGGTGTATTGGATTATATAAAACAGGGAGAGGAAGAAGGTATTCATGAGGGATATAAATGTAGGATCAGGGATGAATGGCAAATCATACCGTCTCTATGGGTTTCTGACGCCCTGTTTATAAGACGAAATAATTTATATCCAAAACTCATAATAAACAACGCTAAAGCATATACCACCGACACAATGCACAGGGTGTCGATCGATAATGATGTTGATCTGAAAGCTTTAATAGCAAGTTATTACAACTCCTTGTCTTTGGCCTTTGCTGAGATCTGTGGAAGAAGTCACGGGGGTGGTGTTCTGGAACTAATGCCAAATGAAGCTGAGAATATACTCATTCCATATGATAAGAAAAACTCCTCTCTTTTAGCTGAAATTGACGATTTGTTCAGAAGTGGAGCAAACATAGAAGATATTCTAAAAAGAACAAACAAGGAGATCTTAAAGAAGAATTATGGCCTATCCCAAAAAGAAATTGATTTGGCCGAAGGTTTACGGGTGAAATTATCCAGCAGGAGATTAAATCGAGGCAAAGTATAAAAACACGTATTGACAGAAATTATAAAAAGTATTGCCATATAGAATATGTAGACTTTTCCACAATACTTATAAAAGTTATATAGAAGTCAGTTTTGCTACATGTAGTGCACCCCTTTTGTCAAGCTCGGAATAAGTTGGAATTATGAATATTAAAACCAAACAAAAAAGGGAGCCGAAGCTCCCCTTAAGTATTAAATACAAATGTCTCTATGTTGTTTTAAGTAGTCAGATTTGACATCTAGTAGCCGAATATCTAAACAATATCAGAGAACATCCCTTAAAATTTCACACACGTCCACATAACGGTATTAGAAATATTAGTAGGGTCGTTCCCGCCCGCCCCATTAAAGAACTTGTTCCCTGGGTTTTCACAACTAGTAGGATTTTCGACATAACCACATTCATTTCCAAAGGTTCCACCCCATTCGCTAACAAAATCGTATCCAAGCTCTTGGCAAATACTTACCGCATTGTACGTACCACCCTGACCTTCAACATGGGAAATCCAGGCATCATTTTCGTTCAATTCGCAGATAACCCAAGGGGCACCTGACTCGGAATCAACACCCTCATCACAGACCTGTGAGGGAGTGAAACAAGAACCCAATTTATCACCATGATTTAGGTGAGCTTGTACTGCTTTCTCAGAAACAGATATTACGTGTGCATTGTCAGGATTCCCAGGAGGGATGTGGCATATTTCAACCTTTATCTTCTTTGCACTAGAGCTCTGAACCAATGCTGGAACACTAATACTAATTGCCATTACTATGACAACTGCTGCAAATATATATGTACTTCTGATTAAGAATGAATACATAATCTTATACCTCCATAGATTATTAAAGTTTCATAAGTTTCTACCGCATCTATACCTAAGCCTAAAACATCTAACTTAATACTATAGCCGTGATTTTGTAAACAAGTTGTAGATTGAAAAAGCATTCAAGCAGCATTTTTATGTGAAGCATGATTGTACTGCTTGTACTGCTCCCTCTTTTGTATTTAAATTGTAGTGTTGTTAGATTTTAAGCAGTAACTTTCCTTCTTCTCATAACCATAAATCCTACTATTCCAAGAAGACCAGCCATTGATATTAGACCCCATTCAGATAGTGTTGGAATAGGGGTAGGGGTGTTTACTGGTTGTATACATTGTCCAGTAGCGTCATTGCAAATCTGGTTTGGGAGGAAGGTCCCCGGTATACATCTTCCATCATCAACATCTTCACATCCCTCACCCGGTAACTGGCAACATCCCATTTCTCCTATAGGTGGTATCCCGTTTCCCGCAATTCCCTGCTCAGGTAAAGCTACAAAGAAGAAACCAATAATAATAAAAGTAGCTAAGAATATTGAAATTTTATTTTCAATCATAATCCTACATCCCCTTTAACTTATTTATTTACAAATTGGTTGATACAATTCTATCACAGATTCGGAATTTAAATCAATAATTTTTAGTAATGCAGAACAAATGTGTAAGGATAAAACTACTGGAAAAAAAAGGGAGCCGAAGCTCCCCTTTTAGTATTTCAATTGAAATGTTTTTTTAGATTTTAAGCAGTAACTTTCTTTCTTCTAATAACCATGAATCCGATAATTCCTAATACTCCAGCCATTGCAATAAGACCCCATTCAGATAGAGTGGGAATGGGGACGTTTACTTTAGGATCAGGACACTCGGGGACTTCTGAGCAGTTTGTCTCTGGAAACCAAGCTATACCTCCATCGGAATTGCAGTCATTAAATGCTTCTCCGTTAATACAATTGCCTTCCGAACGGACACAACATCCGGGAAATTGAGTGGGGGCGCCTGCGCAAAAGTCTCCGTTTACACATACTTGATTTAATAGAAGGACTACGCCACCTAATAAATCACACGTAGGGTCACCAATTATAGCACAATCCAGCGATCCACCACACCCTAAACAAATGTCACCGTCTACACAGCACCCTAGTTCAGCGGGTAATCCCGAATACCCCTTCTCAGGCAAAGCAAGAAAGAAGAAGCCAATAATAAGAAAAGTAGCTAAGAATAATGAAATTCGATTTTTAATCATAATCCTACATCCCCCTTTAATTTCTTTTTGTAAGAATTGATTAATGCTACCTTATCACTGCTCAGGATTTAAATCAAGGATTAACTTCAGAAATGCAGAATAATTGTGCCTGAGCAGTTGTCTGGTATCCATGTGCTGAATGAAGTTAACAGCATCGAGTTTTTACTAGCTTAGTTCTACTAGATTCTTAATGGGGAGCAGTATAGAAGTCTCTTAGTGTGAGCACTTTAAAAGTTGACAATAGGTCTAAATGTATGTATAATATATGTACTATGAGAGTAAAAAGAATAAGAACTAAAATGTTTCAAGTTTGGCTCCATCCTAATGAGTTTGAGTTCCTGACTAATTATGCTGAAGAGAATATGTTGACAGCTTCTGAGACAGTAAGGGGATGGATTCATGAAGTGATGAGAAGGGAGGGGTTTGAGATTAAAGAACCATCTATTCCAGAACCATCAAATACAAAAAAGGGGGTAAAGAGATAATGGGAACTGTTTTTAAAAGAGGAAATTCGTGGGCTATAGAATATAGGGATCTAAACGGAAGGATAAGACGTGAGTCGGTCGGAAAGATTGGAGTAATTACCAAAACTTCTGCAAGGGATATACTTAATAAAAGAGAGAGAAATGTTAAACTCGGAAAAGAAGAACTACTAGATTCTGAAATCCCTACACTTGATGATTTTACAAAACAATATCTAACTTATAAAAGAGATACTGAAAAAAAACCTTCGTGGAAATGCGATGAGCAACATTTAAGAATACATTTAATTCCTTTTTTTGGTAGGAATCGCAAATTGTCCGATATCAAGCCTCAAGATGTCGATGATTATAAATCTATACGGCTCAAAGAAAAAGCTGCACCAGCTACTGTAGACCGTGAATTGTCTGTTTTGCGTCATTTAATCAATTTAGCCGAACGATGGAACAGATTCTTCGGTAAGAATCCCGTGTCAATCGCTAGACTACTAAATCCAAATACTCAAAAAGAGAGAACATTGACACATGAGGAAGAAAAGAGGCTATTGGATTCAACAAACGAATATTTAAGACCGATTATTATCTTTGCATTGAATACTGCAATGAGAAAGAGTGAAATTCTTACTCTAAAATGGAGTAATGTCGACCTAGTAACTGGAATTATTACTCTAGAGAAAAGCAATACCAAGAGCAAGAAACTCAGAAGAATACCTATAAACACAGTCGTGAGAAAGTTAATGTTGGAACAAAAATTGAAAGGGAAGGGGAGTGAATATGTTTTCTTGAGTTCAAAAGGAACACCCTATAAGAAAGAAGACTCTTTAAGACAACCTTTCTTGGGAGCTTTGAGGCGAGCGGGTATACAAGGGCTTAGATTTCATGATTTGAGGCATACTGCGGCTACGAGAATGATTGAGAGCGGGGCTTCTATAGTTGCGGTATCGAAGATACTGGGTCATGAAGATTTGAAAACAACTATGAGATATGCACACCCAGAAGACTCTCTTAAAGATGCAGTGGAATTACTAACAAAAAGCACATTTTCTGATTCACTTACTGACATATTCACTGACATGGGTAAATAACGCCAATGAGATATTGTCGCAAACCACTATAAACACTGGAGCCGACGAGAGGAATTGAACCTCCGACCTGCTCTTTACGAGAGAGCTGCTCTACCGCTGAGCTACGTCGGCTGATTTATAAAGAATTTTCCTTTAGGATAAACAAATTACCCGGGAATTCAAAAAAGAGAGTATTAACTTCTTCTACGATACAAGAAAAGTGTTTTTATAAAAAAGGCTAGCTGTTAATAAACGCAGGATCTAGCTAAAGACTGTCCTTTCTTTGCATAGATATGTATACAGACAGGCTGCTTGAGTGCGTCACGCGCCCTGTCCTCAATAGTATTTGCTAATTCAGGCGCTCTAGATTTCTGGCTTGATGGAATTTGAACCCACATAGAAACAGGTGATTCCCACTCGACGCTTCTAAAGTTCCTGAGCTGGACAATAATTGCTGTGAAATGTTTTTGTGATGCTGTTAAGGGATAGTAATTTTTTGCATAACTCTCAACCGTAAATAACCCAAAAGAGATTACCGCTATCAACGTTAGGACTTTTATATATTTCATCACTCACATCCTCCTTTAATAACTATATATTAACTGTAAGGAAATTCCTTATAAAGACCGGAATGGTAATTTGTTATCTAGCCACCCATCCACCGTCTACAGATAACATCGTCCCTGTCATAAATCCTACATTATCGTCACAGAGAAACAGTACTGCATGAGCTATCTCCTCAGGTGTTCCAAATCTTCCCATTGGATGGAATGATTTGAATAGTTCCTCTGCCCCGTCTCTATCAGGCATAGCATCAAGCAAGCCGGCAACCATTGGAGTTTCAATTGTTCCCGGGCAAATAGCATTCACTCGTATTCCCTGTTGAGCGTATTCAAGAGCCATGCTCCTGGTTAGCTGGGTAACTGCTCCTTTAGTTGCATTATATGCAGCAACTCCGGGTACGGCTTTTAATCCTAATATCGAAGAGTTATTTACAATACAGCCATAGCCCTTTTCCAGCATATGAGGTATGACATGTTTGGACATTAGATATGTACCTTTAACGTTTATATCGAATGTTTTATCCCATATTTCTGTGTCGGTTTCGTGTGTGGTTCCTAAGAACAGTACACCTGCATTATTAAATAAAATGTCTATTTTGCCGTATTTATCTAGGATGTGCTGAACAGTTTCTATTGTTCTCTCTTCATCGGAAACATCTCCAACCATATGATCAATTTCGAGTCCTTGTTTCTTGCCTTCATCCACGGTGTCTTGAAGTTTGCTTTCAGTCCTTCCAGTAATAATTACTTTAGCTCCTTCTTTTGCAAACAAAAATGCTGTAGCCTTCCCTAAACCAAGGCTTCCTCCGGTAATTAATGCAACTTTATCTTTAAGTTTCATATTAAATGATCTCCCTGAATAATATTAAGGTGAAATTATAATGTATTGGCATACCTTAATCAAGAAAGACCTCATTAGTTAAGCATTATTTGGTTATTCTATTAAGAAATTGTACAAAATCATGTTATCTTAAATGGATTATTACAAAAATCATTCGCTTAATAATGCTGAAATTTATAGGAGGAGAATGATGAGCAATACTATTGAAGTTGGAGATACTGTAACATTCACATATGAAGGCCAAATTGGAGATGGTTCTACATTTCATCTTCATGATGATGGTCCAGTTGTTATTGAAATTGGATCAGGAGAACTTGTTAAGGGTCTTGAGAACGGCATTATTGGAATGGAGCAGGGTCAGGACAAGGAATTTAAAGTATCCCCTTCAGAAGGGTATGGTGAAATCAATCTGGACTTAATTCAAATTATTGATTCTGAAATGTTAAAGGATACCGATATAACGCCTGAAGTTGGATTGGTAATACAAACATCTCACGGGAACTGCCATATTACTGAAATTAACGATGACACTATAGAAATCAGCTATAATCATCCACTTGCCGGAGAAACCTTAACCTATGGTGTAAAAATCATTAATGTTAAGAAGAAATAATATCCGGCATTAAAATATTGATCTTATTTTTACTACCATATTAAGAAATTCTTCTTGATTATAAAGTTTCCTATTCCTATACTTTTATAAGGAGGTAAATAGTATGGAAACTATGCTAAGCATTTTTGTGGGGGTAGGATTGAGCGCGGCTTGTGGATTTAGGATATTTGTACCACTTCTAATAATGAGCATTGCCTCACTTACAGGACAACTTGCTCTTGCTCCTGAATTTGATTGGATCGCTACATATCCTGCTTTAGCAGCATTTAGTATTGCCACGTTATTTGAAGTAGCGGCATACTACATTCCATGGGTAGATAACCTCTTAGATGCTATCGCCGTCCCAGCGGCCACTGTTGCGGGCACAATTGTGATGGCTTCTGCT
>Ga0209633_10001407_pt1 | contig 24813 bp, 20 predicted proteins | sample Cruoilmetagenom1_FD_187290 | JGI IMG/M metagenome (GOLD analysis project Ga0209633, IMG submission 187290) | Oil polluted marine microbial communities from Coal Oil Point, Santa Barbara, California, USA - Sample 1 (SPAdes) (version 2) | ecosystem: Environmental > Aquatic > Marine > Oil seeps ...
ATAAGGATTTTGATATTGTAAATGGAGGAACCATTATTTGGGAAGGAAATCCTTATGATGCAATTCTCGATATAGAAGCAGTAAATCATACCAAAGCAAACCCTGCGGTACTATTAGATGAAATAGCAAGTTCAAGAAAAATCGATGTAGATTTATTAACTAAAATTACTGGCCCATTATCTACTCCAATTTTAGATTTTGATGTCCAAATACCAAATTCTAGTTCAATAGTAGCATCAGAATTGGAATTTAAATTAAGTGAAGAAGATGAAATGTTAAATCAATTTATATCTTTATTAGTAACAGGTTCTTTTTCAAGTACGGATCAAAGTAAAACTAATTTTGATAGTAATGCAGCTTTAACAGGAGCTATTGCCCAAAAGATATCTGGTTTGATGTCTAATGTATTAGGTAGTGATAATGAGAAATTTCAAGTTGGGGTTACTTATGATATTGGAACAACAAATAATGTTAAAGATGTTACAACTGATGATCAATTGGGTTTTGAGGTATCAAGTAGAATTGGTGACAAAGTAATTGTTAATGGTAAAGTTGGGGTACCGGTTGGATCAAATACAAGTTCAAATGTTATTGGTGAAGTAGAAATAATATATCCTTTTAATGAAGCAGAAACTTTTCAAGGAAAAGTATATAATCGTCAAAATGAGATTGAATTTAATGCTACCGAAGGAGAAGGATATACACAAGGGGCTGGAATTACCTATTCCTTTAATTTTGATAATTCTAGAGAATTTTTCGAAAAGATAGGTTTGAGAAAAACGGAGGAAGAAAAAAATTTAACAAAAGAGCAAAGAGATAGCATTAAAAAGGAAAACAAGTTGATTAAAAAACAAGCAAAACAAGAGAAATAGACACTATTTTTTGTTATGTAAAATTTTTTAATATAGGTAAATTGGTTTTCCATATGGTATAATTAGTTATCCATAGAAATAGTCAGAAATCTTCTTATAAATTAACTACATTTATTTTTGAATAAGAGTATTGTTTGTAAAAATCAGTATAGATGTTTTATAAACACGCAAAAAAACCGCATATTTGATAATTAAAATATAAAATACTTATAATGAAAAAATCATCCAATTTTTTCCCGTTATTAATTGTGGGGGCACTATTTTTTATATTAGGATTTGTTACTTGGCTTAATGGATTGTTAATTCCATATTTAAAAACAGCATGCGAATTAACTAATTTTCAGGCATTGTTTGTAGCATTTGCTTTTTACATATCATTTACATTAATGGCATTGCCATCATCGTGGATCTTAAAAAAAATAGGATTTAAAAATGGAATGAGCTTAGGTTTATTCATTATGGGAATTGGTGCTTTGGTTTTTATTCCTGCAGCCAATACCCGTGATTTTAGTTTCTTTCTAACTGGTTTATTTGTTTTAGGTACAGGTATCGCTTTGTTGCAAACAGCAGTTAATCCGTATGTCACTATTTTAGGACCTATGGAGTCAGCAGCCAAAAGAATAAGTATAATGGGAATTGCAAATAAAGTTGCCGGAGTTATTGCTCCTCTAGCTTTAGCTTATTTTATTGTACGAGAGGGTGATGATGAAATGATTAAATCTTTGGAAACTGTAGATATTGCTACAAAAACTCAACTTTTAGATGAAATGGCTCATAGAGTAATTGTTCCGTATATTTTTATGGCAGGAGTTTTATTTTTATTGGCTTTAGTCATTAGGTTTATAAATCTACCAGATATAAATACAGAAGAAGAAAATAATAGTGAGAAAGAAATTGGAAATGATGAAAAGTCTAGCGTATTTCAATTTCCATATTTAATTCTGGGCGTAATTACCTTATTCTTTTATGTAGGAGTTGAAGTGATAGCAGGAGATACAATTATTAGGTACGGCGAGTCTATGGGAATAGAATTGTCTAAGGCAAAAGTGTTTACATCGTATACGCTTTCGGCAATGCTTGTTGGGTATGTGATAGGTATTCTTTTAATTCCTAAGTATTTATCGCAAAAAAAGGCATTGCAAATATCTGCTATTTTAGGAGTAGTATTTTCTTTGGGTGCAATATTCACTACTGGATTTACTTCAGTGTTTTTTATAGCAATACTAGGTTTAGCGAATGCATTGGTTTGGCCTGCAGTTTGGCCATTGGCAATTCATGGTTTAGGAAAATTTATAAACACAGGTTCGGCGTTGTTAATTATGGCAATTTCAGGTGGTGCGATTCTACCATTGTTATGGGGTTGGCTGGCTGATTTATCGACACCAAGAGATGCTTATTGGGTAATGATACCATCGTATTTATTCATTTACTTTTTCGCTGTGAAAGGACATAAAATAAATTCATGGAATAAATAATATATAAAACTAATTGCAATATTTTGCAGTTTTTTTTATATTTGAGTAAAATTTTTGTAGAATGTTAAAAGAAGAGAGACAAAATTATATTTTAGATAAAGTAAGAGAAAAGAACAAAGTTAAATCTAACGAATTAGCTATAGAATTAAACGTGTCGGAGGATACAATTAGAAGAGATTTGAATCAACTTTCGTACAATGGTCTGATTTTAAAAGTACATGGAGGGGCTTTGTCAACACATCAAAAATTATATCAATTTAATGAAGGATCAATATTCAATAGAGAGAATAAGATAATTGTTGCAAAAAAGGCGATTTCTTTGCTAAAAGAAGGCCAGGTAGTGATTATGAGTGGAGGAACAACAAACCTTGAATTGTCTCGACTTATTCCTCAAAATTTAAAACTAACAATTTATACATATAGCTTGCCAATCGCCATGCAATTTACAGAACATCCTGATGTAGAGGTGTTTTTAATTGGAGGGAAATTGCATAAAGAAGCATTGGTATCTGTTGGAGTAAGTGTAATTAAAATTCTTTCTAAGTTAAAAGCTGACATCTGTTTTTTAGGTACCAGCGGTATTGATCTTGATGAAGGAATTACTGAAGTTGGTTACGAAGTTTCTTTTGTTAAACGAGTTATGATTGCTTCTTCTGATAATGTTATATCATTAATTACATCCGATAAACTTAATACTACACAGCGTTATCCTGTTTGTGATTTAAATGAAATACATAAAATAGTTACAGATCTAGATTCAGATGACCCAATACTTCAACCATACATTAAAAAGGGTGTTGAAGTTCTCTAAAAAGATGGATACTTTTTGTGAGTTAAAGTGTTTTCAAATTTCTTTTTAATATTTTTTTCAAAACAACTACTAAACACTCATTTATTTTGCTGTTATTTAATTTTACATGCACATATCTGCATATTTTAAATTATAATGTATATATTAGCATATTCCGATAAAATAATTGAGCATTGAGCACATTTCTAGTATTTTCTATAATTGTAATATATTTTAGCATAATAATGGCTATTTCATATGTTACCTCTAAAAATAGAAGCGATGATTCATTCTTTACAGGTGATAAAGAATCTCCATGGTTTTTAGTTGCTTTTGGAATGGTTGGAGCAGCACTTTCTGGCGTTACCTTTGTATCTGTACCTGGAATGGTGGGTAATAATAATTTCTACTTTTTTCAATTTATTTTGGGTAATGTAGTTGGATATTTATTTATTACATACGTTTTAATCCCATTATATTATAAATTAAAATTAGTTTCCATTTATGGTTATTTAGATGAGAGATTTGGAAATAGAACCTATAAAACTGGATCATTTTTCTTTTTACTTTCTCAATCTTTTGGTGCTGCATTACGCTTATTATTGGCAGCTAAAATATTACAGTTTGCCTTTTTTGATAAATTGAATATCCCATTTTATTTAACGGTTATTATAATAATTATTTTGATTTGGTTGTATACAAATAAATCAGGTATCAAAACAATTGTATGGACAGATACATTACAAACATTTTTTTTAATCTTGGCGGCGGTTGTTGCTATTGTTATGATAACATCTTCTTTAAATTTGAGCTTTACCGAATCCGTAAATGAGGTGGTAAATCATAAATATTTTAAAATATTTAACTGGGACAGTAAAGATGGTAGCAATTTCTTCAAGCAATTTATATCAGGATTTTTAATTGCAATAGCCATGATGGGGTTGGATCAAAATATGATGCAAAAATCATTGACAATTAAAAACAGTAAAGATGCTCAAAAGAACACACTTACTTTTAGTTTAATATTAGCGGTAACACAGTTTTTGTTTTTAGGATTAGGGGTTTTATTATTTATTTATGCTGATCAAAACCAGATTACATTACCAATAGGAGAAAATGGGAAGTTATTAGATACAGATACTTTGTTTCCAAATTTGGCAATTAATCATTTAGGATTAGTTGCAGGAATAAGTTTTTTGCTAGGTATTATTGCTGCTTCTTTTTCTAGCATAGATTCGGCGTTAACGGCATTGACTACATCTTTTACTTATGATTATTTAGATATTTCAACAAAAAATAGTAAAGAAAAACTAAGACTTAAAAACATTGTAATGTTTGGTTTTTCGGTTATAATATTTATTATAATCATGGCTTTTTCTGGAAGTAGAGGTGATGTAATATCTACTATATTTTACGTAGCAGGATTTACCTATGGACCGCTATTAGGACTATTCTTATTTGGAATGTTTACAAAAATAGAAATAAAAGATAAATGGTTTCCTATAGTTGCAATATTGGCACCTATTTCGACATACCTCTTAAGTATATATGTAAAGAATTCATTTAATTATGATTTAGGGTTTATGAATATAGCCGTAAATGCAGCATTAACTGGAATTGGATTATTATTGATAAAAAAACGAGATTAGATTAAAGCTATGACACCAAACCCATCAACAGAGCAATCTTCAGCATTCGATGATCTTGAAAAGATGAACATCAGCGAATTACTTATTAATATTAATAGCGAGGACAAAACAGTGCCTTATGCTGTTGAAAAAGCTATTCCTCAAATTGAACCTTTGGTTAAAAAATTAGTAGAAAAATTTGAAATTGGAGGTAGGCTATTTTACATTGGTGCAGGAACTAGTGGTAGACTAGGCGTATTAGACGCATCCGAATGCCCTCCAACTTATGGGGTTCCAGATGATTGGGTTATTGGATTGATTGCTGGAGGTGATAGTGCGTTTAGAAAAGCGGTTGAAAATGCTGAAGACGATGTAGATCAAGCCTGGAAAGACCTTCAAGTATATAATATCAACAAGAATGATGTTTTGATTGGAATAGCTGCATCAGGAGGTACTCCATATGTTATTGGGGGAATAAAAGAAGCGAATAAAAACGGTTTAATCACAGGGTGCATTACATGTAATTATAACACTAAAATAGCTGAAGTTTCAAAATATCCAATTGAAGCAGTTGTAGGTTCTGAATTTGTTACGGGTAGTACACGTATGAAATCTGGAACAGCCCAAAAACTTGTATTAAATATGATATCTACTTCATTGATGATTAAGTTAGGAAGAGTAAAAGGTAATAAAATGATTGATATGCAACTCACCAATAATAAATTGGTAAACCGAGGTACAATGATGATAGCTAAGGAGTTGAACATCGATAAGGCAAAAGCACAAGAATTACTTCTAAAACATAATAGTGTGAGAAGGGCTATTGAGAATTATAAAAACCCTTAGTTTTAGAAATAAATAATTTTCATTAAACCCTCTGTTTTGTTTTCAATAAAATAGAGGGTTTATTTTTAAGCAAATATTGTAAATGGTATATTTGAATACAAATTTCATTTAATATAGAATTAATAAGATTGTTAGAATGTCAAAAAAAGAAGTTTTCGGGTTATTAGGTAAGAATATTTCCTATTCTTTTTCTAAAAAATATTTTACAGATAAATTCAATCAACTTGGATTGTTAGACCATTCTTATGAAAATTTTGATATGGAATCCATAGATAATTTCCCTATAGTTTTAAACGAAAATATAGATAATTTGAAAGGATTGAATGTAACTATTCCATACAAAGAAGATGTATTTAAATATTTAGATGAACTCGATGAAGAAGCAGAAGAAATTGGAGCAGTAAATACGATAAAAATTTTAGATGGATATAGATTAAAAGGATTTAATACGGATGTCTATGGGTTTGAAAAATCTTTAGAACCTTTTTTAAAGAAACATATCGAGTATGCTTTGATTTTAGGAACAGGCGGTGCTTCAAAAGCTATAGCCTTTGCCTTAAATAAACTAAATATTTCTTTTTTATTCGTTTCTCGAAAGCCAAATAAAAAAGATACTATATCCTATAAAGAGATGGATGAAAATATATTGAATAAATACAGTTTAATAATTAATTGTACACCTTTAGGAACTTTCCCAAAAATTGATGAATTTCCTCAAATTCCGTATGAGTTTTTAAATGAGAACCATTTGTTGTTCGATTTAATTTATAATCCTACCAAATCAAATTTTTTAGATAAAGGAGAAAAAATGGGAGCTACAATTAAAAATGGGGAACAGATGCTTGAATTTCAAGCGGATAAATCATGGGAAATTTGGAACTCTAAATGAGAATCTATTTACGCGCAACTTAACGTAAAATATATCATCTAGTTTTTAACATAGTTTTGCGAATTAAGATGCTATTAGTATCTTTCGAGACTTTTAAAAGTATAATATACTAGGAACCTTAAACATTAAATAATGTTAGACGAAAATATTGAAAAATCACCTTCAGATGAATTAAATGAAAACATCAAAAAAGAATCAAATAAGATAGATAACCCAAAATCTTTGAAAGAAGATGTTGTTGATGCAAAGGAAGAAACTATTGAAGTTAATAGGGAGAGTGAAAATGTAGAAGCTGATTCAAAAGAAGATAGTGTAAAGGTTCAGGAGGAGGAGAAAGAAGGTGTTGCTGAGTCAATAGAAGTAAAAATCCCTAAAGAAGAAGCAAACAAAACTCAAGATAATATTGATGAATCACCAGATAAAGTTGATAAACCTTCAGAAGATGTTGTAGAAAAATCGGTAGATGTTGAAAAGGACTCTGATAAAGTTAAGGAGAAAATAGTAGTTCCAGTCATAGAGTTCTCAAAATTCAATTTAGATGAATTGGCAGACTCCATTCAAAATTTATTGGAGAAATATCAAATTCAAGATATTAAGAATCAGATAGAATCAATGAAAATTGATTTTTCAAAAAAATTCAAAGTTTTTATTTCTGAGAAAAAGGAAGAATTTCTTAAGGAAGGTGGAAATGAAATCGATTTTCATTATAACTCCCCTGTAAAGTCTAAGTTTAACGATCTTATTAGAGATTTTAAAAAGAAAAGACAACAATATTATAAAGACATAGAAATAGAACAAAAAGGTAATCTTGAAGCTCGTAAAGACTTGATTGAAAAATTAAAAGATTTGATAGATAATGCAGAGCCTTCGACTATGTATAAAAATTTTAGAATTCTGCAAGACGAATGGCGGAGTATTGGTCAAATTCCCCATACAAAATACAACGATGTTTGGCGTACCTATCATCATCATGTTGAGCGTTTCTATGATTTATTACATTTAAATAATGATTTTAGAGATCTTGATTTTAAGCATAATTTAGAAGAGAAAACAAAATTGGTTGAAAAAGCAGAAGCTTTGGCTAATGACCCAGATGTGAATCATGCTTTTAAAGAACTTCAAATACTACATCGTTTTTGGAAAGAAGATATAGGTCCGGTTTCAAGAGAATTTAGAGAAGATATTTGGAACAGGTTTAGTGAGGCAACAAAAAAAATACATCACAAACGTCATGAATTTCAAGATAAGTTAGATGCTAAACTATTTGAAAATGTAGATTTAAAATTAGCAATTATTGAAAAAATAAAATCAATTGATATTGATGCTATTAGTTCGCATAAATTGTGGCAAGAAAAAATTGAAAAACTAGAAGCTATAAGAAAAGAGTTTTTTGCTGCTGGTCGGGTGCCTAAATCAAAGAATGAAGAAATATGGCAATTGTTTAAGGACTCTACAAGAAATTTTAATAAAGCAAAGAATTCTTTTTATAAAAATATTAAAAGTGATCAACTAGATAATTTAAAGAAAAAAATGCATCTGGTTGAACAAGCAGAATCACTAAAAGATAGTGAAGATTACGATATAGCTACGGAGGTTTATAAAAAAATTCAATCAGAGTGGAAGAATATTGGACATGTCCCTAGAAAAGATTCAGATAAAATTTGGAAAAGGTTTAAAGAAGCTTGTAATCATTACTTTGATAGATTGCATGATAAACAAGATGGAGCCGATAAAGAGAAAATAGAAGTTTTCAATAAGAAAAAGGATTTGTTGGATCAATTTAAAGAACAAGTTGAAAATGAGAAAAATCTCACTTTGGATTTGGTAAACGAGTACATAAAAGATTGGAGAGAACTTGGACCTGTACCAATGAAAATGAGACACATTGATACAAAATTTAATAAGGCTCTTGACGCTTCTTATAAAAAATTAAATATTGATAAAGAAGAATCGATATTTTTGAAATTTAAAAATAATATAAATAGCTATTTAGAACAAAATGATGTTCGTAAATTAGACAATGAACAGTTATTTATAAGAAGAAAAATTGATGAGTTGACAAAAGAAATTAAACAATTGGAAAATAATATTAGTTTTATTTCCAATGCTACTAAAGATAATCCTTTGGTTAAAAATGTTTATAAGAATATTGAGAACTATAATAAAGATCTAGAGGTTTGGAAAAAGAAAATTTCCTATTTAAGACAACTAGAATATTAATAAAGAATCCTGCTTATTGCAGGATTTTTTTTTACACTTAAACTTCACATTTTGAAAAACAATTCTTAGTATCTTTGTTTTTCAAAATTTAAAAAGCAGGTTATGTCAGATGATAAAAAAGTAATATTCTCCATGAGTGGAGTAAGTAAAACTTATCAAAGTGCTAATAAACAGGTGCTAAAAAATATTTATTTAAGCTTCTTTTATGGTGCTAAAATTGGAATTCTGGGTTTAAATGGATCTGGTAAATCAACATTATTAAAAATAATTGCAGGAATTGATAAAAATTTTCAAGGAGATGTAGTTTTTTCTCCAAATTATACCGTTGGATATTTATCACAAGAACCTGAACTTGACGATACCAAAACAGTTATTGATATTGTTAAAGAGGGAGTTTCTGAAACGGTCGCCATATTAGATGAATACAACGAAATAAATGATATGTTTGGCTTAGAAGAAGTTTATTCTGATGCAGATAAAATGGAGAAGTTAATGGCTAAACAAGCAGAATTGCAAGACAAAATTGATGCGCTCAATGCTTGGGAACTTGATACCCAATTGGAAATAGCAATGGATGCTTTAAGAACTCCAGAAGGAGATACTCCTATTAAAAATTTGTCCGGAGGAGAGCGCCGAAGAGTTGCACTTTGTCGAATTTTATTACAACAACCTGATGTATTGTTATTAGACGAACCTACCAATCATTTAGATGCAGAATCTGTTCATTGGTTAGAACATCATTTGGCTCAGTATAAAGGAACCGTTATTGCAGTAACGCATGATAGATACTTTTTAGATAATGTAGCAGGTTGGATTTTAGAATTAGATAGGGGTGAAGGAATTCCGTGGAAAGGAAATTATTCTTCATGGTTAGAACAAAAATCTGATAGATTATCAAAAGAAGAAAAATCGGCTTCAAAAAGACAAAAAACTTTACAGAGGGAGTTAGAATGGGTGAAAATGGCTCCAAAAGGAAGACATGCTAAATCAAAAGCTCGTTTGTCAAGCTACGATAAATTGATGAGTCAAGATCAAAAACAAAAAGAAGAAAAGCTTGAAATATATATACCAAATGGACCTCGTTTGGGTAATAATGTTATTGATGCTATAGGTGTTTCTAAAGCTTTTGGTGATAAATTATTGTATGAAGATTTAAATTTTAAACTTCCTCCTAATGGAATTGTTGGAATAATAGGGCCAAACGGTGCAGGGAAAACTACAATATTTAGAATGATTATGGGAGAAGAATCCCCTGATAAGGGAGAATTTAATGTAGGTGATACAGCGAAAATAGCATATGTTGATCAAGCTCATTCAAATATTGACGCAAATAAATCAATTTGGGAAAACTTTTCTGATGGACAAGAGTTAATTATGATGGGAGGTAAACAGGTAAATTCGCGAGCTTATTTAGGAAGGTTTAATTATAGTGGATCAGAACAAAATAAAAAAGTTTCTACTTTATCAGGAGGGGAAAGAAATCGTTTGCATTTGGCTATGACTTTACGAGAAGAAGGCAATGTTTTATTACTAGATGAGCCAACCAATGATTTAGATGTTAACACATTAAGAGCTCTAGAAGAAGGTTTAGAAAATTTTGCTGGATGCGCGGTAATCATTTCACATGATAGATGGTTCTTAGATAGAGTTTGTACACATATTTTGGCCTTTGAAGGAGACTCTCAAGTATATTATTTTGAGGGTAGTTTTTCAGAATATGAAGAAAACAAAAAAAATCGTTTAGGAGGTGATTTGATTCCTAAAAGGATAAAGTACAAAAAATTAATTAGATAAAAATACTTGGATGAATCAAAAGATTAAAAACATAAAAATTGATTTATTATCTAATAATTGGTATACTTTAAACAATATCCATTTTGATTATCAACTAAAGAATGGGGAGTGGGTTAATCTATCACGAGAGTCCTACGATAGAGGAAACGGTGCTACAATTTTATTATATAACACGAAGAAAAAAACAATTATTCTAATCCGGCAATTTCGAATGCCGTCGTTTGTTAATGGTAATGAAAATGGTATGATGATTGAAACTTGTGCGGGTGTTTTAGATGGTGATGATCCCGTAACTTGTATTGTTAAAGAGACCGAAGAAGAAACTGGGTTTAGAGTAAAGAATGTGGAAAAAGTATTTGAATCCTACATGTCTCCAGGCGCTGTTACCGAAATTATCCATTTTTTTATTGCTGAATATGATGATGATATGAAATTTTCTGAAGGTGGTGGACTAGAGTCGGAAAATGAAGATATTGATGTATTAGAAATTGATTTTAATAAGGCAATACAAATGGTTAAAATGGGCGAGATAAAAGATGCTAAAACAATTATGTTATTACAGTATGCTCAAATTAATAAATTGATTCCTTAATTTAGACTTCACGAACTTTTTTAGTTTTTAAGTATTTGTTTACTTTCTAAAATCAGAATCACAAATTGTAAAATATGATTTTGATTCAGGAAGACTTTTTACATTATTTATGGAAGTATAAATATTTTACTACTAGTAAGTTACAAACGACAAATAATGAGTCAATAAAAATTTATCATTCTGGAAATCATAATTTAGATTCCGGACCTGATTTTTTCAATGCTAAAATTAGAATTGGAAATCAGATTTGGGCTGGTAATGTTGAAATTCATGTTAAGTCGTCCGATTGGTATGTGCATCAACATGAAAAAGATGAAAATTATGATAATGTAATTTTACATGTTGTTTGGGAAAAAGACCTTGAAATATATAATAAAAACAACATTCCTATCCCAACTTTAGAAATTCACTCTCTTGTTTCTAAAGATTTATTAAAACAATATAAAGCATTATTTTTAAAAAAGACGAATTGGATTCAATGTGAAAAATTAATTGATTCAATTGATGCATTTACATTGAATAATTGGATTGAAGTTTTATTTTTTGAGCGATTACAGCAAAAAACGGAGTTAGTATTTCAATTATTAGAAGAATCAAAAAATGATTGGGAATCTGTTTTATTCAAGCTGCTGGCAAAAAATTTTGGTTTAAAAATTAATGGAGATGCTTTTTTGAATCTTGCCAATTCCATTGATTTTAGAATTATTAGAAAGGAGCAAAATAAGCTAATTAACCTAGAAGCTCTATTTTTTGGTCAATCCGGATTTTTAGATAAAGAATTTGAAAGTATTTACTTTAAAGAACTAAAGAAAGAGTATAGATATTTGCAATCAAAGTATAATTTGGAGCCAATTTTTAATGGTCAGTTTAAATTTTTCAGATTAAGACCGAATAATTTTCCAACCATTCGTATAGCTCAACTTTCAATGCTTTATTTTACACATCAAAATTTATTTTCAAAAATTATTAATTGCAATAATTTGGATGAAATTTATAGTTTATTTGATACCAAAACATCGAGTTTTTGGGAAAATCATTACAATTTTAGTTCGGTTTCTAAAAGACACTCAAAAGGATTGACCAAATCTTTTATAGACCTTGTAGTAATTAACACTATTATTCCGCTGAAGTTTATCTATTCTAAGCATATTGGTAAATTAAATGAAGTGCCCATTATAAATTTAGCCAAACAAACTAAATCAGAAAAAAATAGTATCATTAGTAAATTTGAAGATATTTTAAAAAAGAATAATAATACTAAATACAGGATAAATAATGCTTTTGAAAGTCAAGCATATTTACAATTAAAAACTTCTTACTGTAATAAAAAATTATGTTTACAATGTGCAATAGGTAATACTATTTTAAAAAACAGAAAAGAGAAAATATTAGAAAATTAACCAGAAATTAATTCTTTGTAATCTTCAATACTTTGTTTAACAATTTCTTTTGCTATTTCAGAATCTTGAAATTCAGTAACTTCAACCGTTTTATGCTCCAATTTTTTATAATCTTCAAAAAAACTACGTAATTCTTTTATAAAGTGAGGAGGTAATTCTGATATATCATTAAAATGATTGACGCTCATGTCATTTTCAGCAACAGCAATAATTTTATCATCGTGTTCACCTCCATCAAGCATTCGCATAACGCCAATAACTTTTGCCGAAACAATACACATAGGTACAATGGTAACTTGAGAAAGAACTAAAATATCTAAAGGGTCATTATCATCGCAATAAGTTTTAGGAATAAAACCATAATTGGCAGGGTAAAAAATAGAGGAGTATAAAACTCTATCTAATTTTAATAAACCACTTTCTTTATCAAGTTCATACTTGGCTCGATTACCTTTTGGAATTTCAATAATTCCGTTAACAATATCAGGAAAATTATCTCCAATAGTTACATCGTGCCAAGGGTTATTTTTATTGCTCTGCATAGTATATTATTAAATTTGTCGACTACAAAAGTAAACAATTTTTATGGTCTGCTTCTTCTTAATTGACTTTTGCCAAATATAATTAACAACACTCCCATTATGGAAAGTAATCCTCCAATTAATTCAAATGTTTTTGGGAACACACCAAAATATAAATAAGCACCAACTAAAACAAAAAGTGATTTTGTACTTGATATTATCGATTTTTTAGATAAATCGATGAATTTTAGTGCTAGCAAGCCTGTAACTGCCGTTAAAAATGGACCCAATATAGAGCCAATAAGAACATTTTTTAAAGAAGAAATTGGAATTGTAATGGATAAATTTTGAATGTATAGTGCAATTAAGGAAAAAATAAATAAGAAAAGTGTTCGATTAAGGGCTATTAGAACAGGTGATAAGGAAATAATATTCTTTTTTGAAATAACAGAGCTAATTGCAAACATTATCGATGCCAAAACAACATATTGTGTACCATCAATAAACATATTTTTTATATCAAAACCTCCTTTGTATCCAATGATAAAAGCACCAGTTAGTGCCAATATAACACCAAATATTTCTATTTTATTTAGCCGCTCATTTAGAACAATAAAACTCAATGTAAGAACAAATACTGGAGAAATATTACTTAAAAATGATGTTATTGCTGGGTTAGGAATTGTATGAATTGCTTTAAAGAAAAATGTTGTTGCTATAATTTCAATTATTCCAAGAGTAAAAAATAGTATATATTTTTCTTTATTAAATTTTTTTAGTAGCTCGAAAGAATTGTTTTTTATTCCATAAAGAACAATCCAAATTAAGCCAAAGCCAAACCAATATGTACCAAATTGAGCTAAAGAAATTTCATTTAGTGCTGCTTTACTGAATAAATACACATTTGAAACAGCAATAACCGATATAAATGCGAGAAGATATCCCTTGATTGGATTATTCAAAACTACTTTTTATGTAAAATTACTTTGATAATAGTTAGTAACGAGCTACTTATGTGACAAAACTAAAAATTAAGAACTTCCTATAAATTTAAAAGAAGTTCTTATTTTGGATTAAGTCAAGGCAATTTTACCTGTCAATTTTTCTATTTTAGACTGAAGCTGTTGCAAAGATTTTTTACTTGTCTCTAACTCAGTTATAATAACTGATTTGGTGTCTTCAAATTTATCTTTTACTTCTCCAAAAACATCTTGGTAATACCCTATTCCTTCATTCAAATTTTTTGAAAAATTCAATAAATATTTCTCTTGCTTTTTGTTTAACGATGAATTAGTTTCTTCAATTTTTGTTTTTAGATAATCTAAATAAAGTTTCAATTCTTTGATAAACATATTAGGGCGATCGTTTCTTGATAGTAAATTTGACCTACTATATATATGATCTGTAATTTCTTTTAAATTCATCAATTTAGAGAAGTATGCCATATTAGGGCCTGGACAAACAGAAACACTATGTTTTTCTTTCGTATCAATATTGTTGTTTATTAATGCAGATGTTGCTAAGCCAACACAGATACATGATTTATCAATAATCTTTTGAAACTTGTTTTTATACTCTTTTTGTGAATAATTTTCATTATTCAATTCCTTTATTTTTTTTCTTTGATATTGGCGTGATGCTGTACAAATACTATTCTCAGTAAACTCTTTATTGGAAGAAAGATACTCTTTTGGACAAGCGCTTCCAGGTCGACCATCAGCAACTTTTTTCATTTTTTCAATATCTTTTGTGTTTCCTTTTAAACTATTGAAGGGCACACCCAATGGTGAAATATTACTTAAATAAAGGTCATCTTCTTTAGATTGCATCAATAAATTCATAGTTTTATCGTCAACTGTTGTTGCTTCTGGAACCAATAAAAAAGGAGATCCCCATCCAACAGAATCAAGTTGATAATAATCTAATAAAAATTGATGTTCTTCTCCGGTTCCTACACCACCTTGAGCGGTAATTTTAAGTTCTAACTCATTAACAGGAACAATTCGTTTGTTATTTTCAAGAGCAGGAATTAAAATTTCATGAATTGATTTAATCAAACTTTGCCGATTGTTTTTGAATTCTTCCAAAATAGGACCCATCAAAAATCCTTCTGTAGCAAAAGCATGACCTCCACAATTTAAACCAGATTCTATTCGATACTCTGATACCCAAAGTCCTTTTTTGGCTAAAAATTTTCCTTGAATTAAAGCTGATCTAAAGTCACTTACCTTTAATACAATTTTCTTTTTAATATCCCCATTCTCATTTGGAAAGAAATCATCAAATTTTTCTATATAACCATATAATCTTGGGTTCATGCCAGCCGAAAGTACTAATGAGGAGGTAAGATCGCTATTTGCAAAACCACGAAGTGCTGCATGTGCATCATTAAATTCAGTTGGTAATTTTTCACCATTTTTATAATTATCTTTATCTAATTTGGTCATAATATTAACATCAATACTACCTATAGATATATTACTTTTTACCCAATCTTTTATTTCGCTAAAATCTATTTTTTGGGAAGTGAATTTTTCAAATTCCTTTTTTATAGATGATGCATCAGGAAGCATATTAAAATAATCTTTTAGACCATTACTTTTAGTCAAAGTAGATTTTTTTAATTCTTCAAATTTCTTTTCGGTAATACTGTTTAATAAATTTAGATAGGAAGTAATTCTTTTTGCTCTAAAATCATCAATTTTATTAGATATTTCGTGATAGGGCATTTCAAATTTTTCACAATAAACTTTTCTTAATTTTTCAAGAAGAATATCATCAACAATGGAAACTACAGAATCCATACCATATTGAGCTACCTTTAAAGGTGTGTCAATTGTAAATCCTAATCCCATAACTGGAATGTGAAACGAATGTTTGTTTGTCATATAAATAATTATTTATGTAAAATATATATTGTCATTAGTTAAAAAAATTAATTTTCAAATGTAGAGTATATATATTTTTTTCAAATGACATTTATCATGATAGTAAACTAATTTTGAATACAGTTTTAAGAACAAAAAAAACCTATCCAAATGGATAGGTTTTAAATTTCATTAAAAAAGTTAAAGAATAAATATTAAATTACTTTTACATTTACTGCGTTTAGTCCTTTTTTACCTTCTTTTAATTCGAATTCAACTGCATCTCCTTCTTTAATTTCATCAATTAAACCAGAAATGTGAACGAAATGTTCTTTGTTTGAATCATCTTCAGTGATAAATCCAAAACCTTTTGAATCATTGAAGAATTTTACTGTACCTTGTAACATTGTTTATAATTAAATTAGGCACAAAGATACTATTATTTTTCTATTTTACGAAAAAAAAATAAAAATGCATATTTCTATTTAAATTATACTCTTTATATACCAAAAACTAAATCCAATTAAGAATAATATCCCTAATATACTTAGTGTTTTCAAAGCTTTAGAAGGATGGTGTTTTTTTGGTGTATGTTTTCCTGAGATGAGTAAAAAATTAGCAATTGCATAAAATGGAGCAGTTAAAAAGGAAAGAATTGTTGCAATTTTGACAAAAGTAATCATACTTGTGTCAAAAAAACTCAAAATAATGATAGTTCCAGCTGCCAATAAAAGAATCCAAATCACATAAAATGAATTGGACTTTTTGTCTAATAATAATTCACTGCTTTTAGCCATTGCTCTTGGTGAAGCATCTAATGTTGTTATTGTTGTACTAAACATAGTTGTAAAAGCAGCAATTGAAATAAATATGGCAGCCCCTTTACCTAAATTTGTTGTGTAAAGTTGAATTAATTGTTTTGCAAATTTATTTGCTCCAGAACTTATTTCTTCACCGGATTGAAACATTACCAACGCACCTAGTGTTAAAAAGCATATTCCTAAAAATATGGCAGCAATATAACCAACATTAAAATCGAATAACGCATTTTTGGTATCAATCGATTGTGCTTTATTTTTTTCTATAGTCCAAAGGGAATGCCATGCCGATATATCTAAAGGTGCCGGCATCCAACCTAAAAAAGCTATCAAAAAACTAATTTCTACGGTTCCTTTTGGTAAAATAGGAGCAAAGCTATAAGAAGAATTTGTTTTATAAACTGCTAATATTACTGCTATTATCGAACTAATTGAAAGAATTAGTATGATGATTTTCATCAAGTTATCTAATAATTTGTATTTACCAATTAGTAATAGTGTGAGACTAACTAAAGTAATAATAATACTCCATATTATTAAATTTGGAGTAAAACCAAAAAGATTACTTGCCAAACCGGCAGTAACAATGGTAACAGCAGCTTGAATAGTGAACATGGTTAAAAATGTGAGTACAAAATAAATTACTAACACACTTTTACCTAATTTTTTGTAACCATCTATTAAACTTTCACCAGTTGCCGTAGCATATCTTGGTCCGAATTGAAAAAAAGGATATTTAAAAAGGTTTACTAATAGTAGTGCCCAAAGCAAGCCAAAACCAAAGTCAGCTCCTGCTCTTGTAGATTGTACCAAATGAGAAACACCAATAGCCGCCCCAGCAAATAGTAAACCAGGACCTAATGAAGCAAAAATATTTTTTTTAAATTTTAACATTTTCAATTCAAATTATAAACCATAAGATTTAGTTTCTAGTAATTATTTCGGCAAGTAGTTTTTTAGCCCTTAATAATTTGACTTTAATATTATTCATAGGCTCGTTAAGTTCACTGGCAATTTCTTTATAACTTAATTCTTGGAAAAAACGTAAATTAATAACCTCTTGATAATGTGGTTTTAACTGCCGGATATATGCTTTAAGCTGTGCTAAATTTTGTTCTTGAATTAGTCTATCTGCTGGAGAAGGTTCTTCATCAGCAATTTTATGAATTTCTTTAGGATTTTTATTAAGAGAAATAGTTTCCGTTTTTTTCTTTCTCAAATGATCGATATAGATATTTCCTGATATAGTAAATAACCAAGTTTTAAATTTATACTTATCGTCAAAAGTATCTATTTTATCGAAAGCTTTAGCAAAGGTTTTGATAGTAATATCTTCTGATTCATCTTCATTTTTACACTTATTAAATTGAAAGTGATAAACATCTTTCCAATATGTATTTAGCAATGAGTTAAAGGCTTTTTGATTGCCTTTTTTAGCCTGTTTAATTAATAAAGAGATGTCTAATTTTTCACTCATTTACAATTACCATTGTTTTGGTGGGGAAATGATATTAAGTATAAAGATGTATAATTGGATAAATATAATTGAAATTTCATAGACTGGACTGAATCTAATTAAATCTTTTTCGTTTAATCTGTTTGCAGAACTTTTAATAACAAAATAAAATAGAATCATTCGGATTAATAGTATTGCAAAAGTATAAATTGGTTTAATACTATTAATTATTAGATAAATAGCTAGTAACCAAAATAATAGTTGAGATATATAGAATAGACCTAATAAGATTTTATGAATTAATTTATAATGATTCGATGTGGTTATATGCCTTCTTTTTTGCTTAATCCAATCTTTGAAATTTGTTTTTGGCTCTGAAATAGTAAAACTATCTTTGGTGTAACAAATTTCTGTATTTTTTTTAGTGGTTATTTGATTGATAAATAAATCATCATCACCGGATAGAATTTGTTGATGTTTTTCAAATCCATTAGCATTTATAAATTCATTTTTTTTATAAGCAATGTTTCTACCAACCCCCATATAAGCCTTACCAATTTTGGCATATGAAAAGTATTGTATTGCTGTTAATAAAGTTTCAAAACGAATTACTTTATTAAAAAAGGAGTTAGTAATCTTTCTATATGCTCCATAACCCAAAACGATCGTTTTATCTTTGGCAAAATTTGAAACCATTTCGTTGATCCAGTTTTGAGAAACTGGTTTGCAATCTGCATCGGTTAAAAGTAAATAGTCATTTTTTGCAGCTAGAATTCCTTGATTTAAAGCATTTTTTTTTCCATTAGATTCGTCTTTATCTATGGGTATTATTTGTACGGCAACTTTTGTTGAAAATTTATTTTTGAAATCATTCATTATTTCTAACGAAGAATCTGTAGAACCATCATCAACCAAAACAATTTCAAAATTCGTATAGTTTTGTTCTGCAATAAAAGGAAGAAATTGTTTTAAGTTTTTTTCTTCATTTTTAGCACAAATAATAATAGATACGGGTAAAGACAGGTAATTTTTTTTTGTTGACTTGGTAAAGGAAAAATTACCGAAAATAAATAGGTAATAAAATATTTGAATAATAACAACAATACAAAATGTAATAAAAAGTAGCATTTTGTATTAGGAGACTTTTTTAACGTCTATGGTAGGTTCAATATTATCTAAATTAGATTTACATCCACCTTCATTGCCACAACCGCAAGTTATTCCTTCGGCTTTCATTCTTACATTACTTCCTGCGCACGTTCCATCAAATTCACCATCTTTTTTTGCCCATATTTTAATGGCAATTCCAGCAACACCTAATCCTAATAATAATATGCTTAATAACAATAGTTTCATTTCAATGAATTTGAGATTGCAAAGTTAATTATTTTAATCTTCTAAGAATGTTTTTGAGTTAAATATTTACAATTTTTAGTCGTTTATTTATAGGTTTCTTTACAGATAAAATGATTATGAATTAATTTGAATTCAATCGTTCTAAAAATAGATCCGTGTCTTGCTTAAAATAGTCGGTAGTAAAAACTGCATCGGTTTTACATTTCAATTTTAATATTTTCATATCTCTATTCCATTGATTACCATCATAAAAAGCTAACCCTTTAAAATCTCGAACTTTATATAATGATTTTTCACCATAACAAGTACCTAAATAAACATATTCTAAATTATTATTTGAAGCCCAGTCTATTACTGAAAACATCATAAATTTCCCTAAAGAAAAGTTTTGATAATCTAGATCAAAAAATGCAAACCAATAATGTAAAGTGTTCCCTTCAAGGATTGTAATAACATAACCAACTTTTTTATTGGCAATTTCAAATTCAAAAATATGAGAAATACTTTTGGTATTAAAAATGTAATCCAATCGCTTTGCGTCAATTGGTTCGCTAAATCTTTTTTCGGCGTAAGCCAAACAAAATTTTTTGAAATCGTTATTATTCAAATCAAAATTAGCTTTAGAAATAATTTTGAAAGTTGGATTTAATTCGGCTATATTTTTTTTTACTCTTCTATTTTCAGAAGTTTCTTTAAAATTTACCAGTTCTACTCGTAAACTTCTTGCCAAATAATAAGTTTCATATTGTAACTCTACATTATTGGAATAGGGTAGAAAGCCTTTAGAATAAATGTCAGGTATTTCGTTTTGATCTTCTTTTATACAATAATTAGCGTAGTTAAAAGTATAGGTACCGTAGTCAACTAAACTTTCTGATTTGAATATTTGCATTGGAGGTAAATTAATAGAAAAAGCCAGGGTTTTTCTACAAGTAAAACCCTGACATTGATAATTTTATTAGAATTAATCTTGTTCTTGTTTTTGTGTTTTTATCAGTTCTTCTTGAACATTTCTAGGAACTGGTTCAAAAGAAGCAAACTTTGTTTTAAATGTAGCTCTTCCTTGAGTTTGTGATCTTAAACTTGTAGAATATCTATACATTTCTGCCAATGGTACTTTTGCTTTGATAATTTGATGTTTACCATCGCTATCCATTCCCATTATTATTGATCTTCTTGATTGAAGATCTGTCATAACATTTCCCATTAACTCCTCTGGCACCTTTACTTCAAGATCATGTACAGGTTCCATCAACTTCGGTTTGGCATCTAAAAATGCAGCTTTAAACGCATGTGCTGCAGCAATTTTAAATGAAATGTCATTTGAATCAACAGAGTGCATTTTACCATCATAAACCATAACTCTAATATCTCGTGCATAAGAACCAGTTAACGGACCTTCTTCCATAACCTCTAAAATTCCTTTCATAATTGCCCCCATATAACGCGTGTCAATTACGCCACCTGTAATACAATTGTAAAAAACAAGTTTTCCTCCCCATGGCAGTTCTTCTACTTCTGTACCTCTAATATTAAATCCTTCAGGATCAGAAATACCTTCATGCCAGGGCTCAATTTTTAAATGTACTTCACCAAATTGACCTGCTCCACCAGATTGTTTTTTATGTTTGTAGCTTTTGGTTGAAGGTCTTTGAATTGTTTCACGATATGCAATTCTTGGTTGATCAAATTGAGCTTTGATTCCATATAAATTTTGCAATGTCCAATCAATAGTTGCTAGATGTAATTCTCCTTGACAGGAAAGAATTACTTGTTTTAATTCATTTGAATATTTTATAATTATCGTTGGATCTTGACCATTAAGCTTTTTAAGTACTTCGTTCAATTTTTCTTCATCTTTTTTGTTAACGGCACTTACTGCTTTACGAATTCTAGCTTCAGGAAAAAGAATTGGTTTTATCGTTATTTCTTTATTTAAATCATGTAAAGTATCATTCGAATCCGTTGATTTTAATTTTAGAGTTGCTCCAATATCACCAGCGGTTAATTTATCAACCGAATGACGTTTTTTGCCATCCATAATAAAAAGCTGATTTAAACTTTCTACTTCACCAGTTCGGGCATTTTTTAAACGATCGTTTTGTTTAACCTCACCTGATTTTACCTTAAAAAATGTTATTTGACCTAAGCTAGGTTCATGAAAAGTTTTAAATACAAATAAAGCCGTAGGTTCACTGGCTTTACAAATCACCTCGTTTCCTTCTAAGCTTTGTTCCGGTTTTAAATCTGCTGCTGCCGGAGCTACATTATCAATAAACCCCATCAATCTACCACTACCCATATCGTTTAATGCAGAAATACAAAAAACAGGAAATAATTCATGATTAAGCATTCCCTTTTGAATACCCAATCGCATTTCATCTTCATTTAAAGTTCCTTTATCAAAATAAAGTTCCATTAACTCTTCATCATTTTCAGCAGCTTTTTCAACCAGTTCATTGTGTAAAAAGTCTGCCATTTCTTTTTGATCTTCAGGTATTTCTAATTTTTCAGGTTTTCCTCCTTCAGGTTTAAATTTGTAAACCTTCATTTTTAAAACATCAACGATACATTGAGCTCCATCAATTATAATTGGATATTGCACCTTAACAGCATTATTACCAACAAGGTCTACAATGCTTTGGAAACTTTTATCAAAATTTGCTTGTGGATGATCAATTTGATTGATTACAAATAAAGTTGGTCGACTAAATCTATTGATATATTCCCAAATAATTTCGGTTCCAACTTCAACACCTTGTTGTGCATTTATAACAGTTACTAAAGAATCGGCAACACGCATGGTAGAAGCAATTTCACCAATAAAATCATCTAATCCAGGTGTATCAATAATATTAATTTTGTAATTACGCCATTCGGTATGAAGAGGTGTGGCAAAAATAGAGGACTCTCTTTCTTGCTCAATTTCATGATAGTCGGCTACCGTATTTTTGTCTTCTATGCTACCACGACGGTTTAGTAATCCGGCTTCAAAAAGCATGGTTTCGGCAAGTGTGGTCTTGCCGCTGCTATGGGCTCCAACTAATGCAATGTTTTTAATGTGTTTTTCATCGTATATTTTCATGATATTTTACTTTAGAATTTACCCTATAAAGTTATGAAAATAATTACAAATAATTATATGATAATTGTTAGGAAAAAAAACAAGTAATAATAAAATGGAACCAAAGAATAACTAAGCTTTAAAGTTGCCTGGCTTGAATCACAATACAAGGTTGGTGACATATAAGATTCCGTAATACTAGTTGTATAGTAAGCAGCTACCTTTATTAAAACTTATAATCAATTGCAATAAGTTGCGTGGTTTAGCATCTAATATACCAAAAAACATTAATAGAAAATCCGCGAGGATTTTCGTAAGTAGGCTAGAACTAGTAATTAATTATACACTTCTTAAGTTTGTTTTTTAGCTCGGTTCTTTGTTGTAGCTAGTTTTTCTTAATAAACATGTTCATCATATAGAAACCAAAGGTTTTTCCTTTTTCATCTTTTTTAAAGGACAAGGATGGATAACCCATTTCTGGTACGTCTAGTACTCCAGTTGTTTCACTACAAAGAACTATGTTTATAGGTTGAGGGAAAATAGGTCCTTTTATTTTTAAGGATTCTCCATCGATTACCATTTCAAGATTCATAGGTTGTCCTTCTACAGAATTATCAGTATAACTTCCTGTAAATAAGTTAAGGTCTATATTTTTACTAGTGTTAAGTGCTTGGATTTCACTTTCGATTAATTTGACAAGAAATTGATCATATGCTGGGATTGGTGTTCTACGTTCGAAAACGCTTTTAGTTTTATGCGCAATAACCATATCTAATTTTGGAATTACAGTAATATATTGTCCCCAAGCTCCAGCAGCAGTATAAGCACCTTTGAGCAATTCATAATCGGAATCAATATATAACCACCACATGTAACTATAACCCTTAAAAAGCCCATAACCATTTGTGTCACTAACCATTGTTGTAGTTTTGTCTATCCAACTTTCTGGAATAATTTGTTTTCCATTCCAATTGCCTTTTCTTAACATAAGATATCCAAGTCTAGCCATATCTCTAGTAGAGAAATAAAAGTGATAAGCAGGATGAATGGATAATTTATCATTTCCATACTTCTTTTGATTGGCTAACTTAAAATCCTGAAATCCTAATGGTATAGCAAAGTCATCTTCAAATGCTTTGTAAATGTTTTTCCCAGTCTTTTGCTCGAAAATTGTACCTGCTACATTGAAATCCCAGTTATTGTAATAAAAGTGTTCGCCAGGTTTGTATTCACCTCTTTTAGGCATATTAGCACCAGAGCCTGCGTTTGCAGCAGGAAGATAAACACCAGACCTTGCATTTATAATTTGGTCTATTGTTGCTTCTTTTTCCTCATCTGTAAGTTGATTTACATCATCAATTCCTAATTCCTTCAGTGTAGTATTGAGATTAATTTCTTCATCATTAACGTACTTTCCGTACATCATACTTAATACGCTTTTTCTTGCCGAAGCCAAATAACTTGTGTCATCCGTTTCACCATACTCCAAAGCGATTTTACCTCCCTTAATAATTAATAAACCAGTTGTATTTAAACTGTCAATAACATATTGTCGCAATTGGTTCATTGGACTACAAGGGGGAATCTCAGTAATGTATTCCCATTCATTACTTGGATAGATGTAATTGTCTTGTGCTATTGTTTTGCCCGAAAAAAGAAATACAATTAATAAAGTCGAATATAAAAATGTTTTTTTCATAATTATAGGTGGTTTAAATTAGCTACAACGATTTGAATATGGTGCGTGCCGCACTTTATTCAATAAGTTATCTGTGGTTTAAGTATTTTTATTTTACAAATTCATTTTCTGTGAAAATGAAACTGCGGCATGCACTATATTTTTTGTGTGTGCCCAGCATGGGCATCTTTCTACTTACGAAAGTAAGTAATTAATCTAGAGGGTGCAAGCCTGCCTTTGTCGGCAGACAAGTCCCTTATGGGCAAGGGTAACGCCTTGAACCATTAGTAAGCTGCAAGGTTGCTAACCGCGAGGTTAAGACTAAAGGAAGCAGGACTACAAAGCTCGGTACTGACGAACAGGAACCGTATACGAGGCATATTTGCTCGGGTAAGCAAGCACATCATTGTAACGCCCAAGGAATACCAAAAGAGCAACTATGTAGATACGGCAGCGATTGAGTGAACTAAGCGGAGCTTAATCATGAACACCTAAATAAAATATTAAATCTGTGAATAAAGAAGATGCCATTACCCCATATCAAGCA
>Ga0209633_10001408_pt1 | contig 24812 bp, 20 predicted proteins | sample Cruoilmetagenom1_FD_187290 | JGI IMG/M metagenome (GOLD analysis project Ga0209633, IMG submission 187290) | Oil polluted marine microbial communities from Coal Oil Point, Santa Barbara, California, USA - Sample 1 (SPAdes) (version 2) | ecosystem: Environmental > Aquatic > Marine > Oil seeps ...
TGGAAACGGCATCGACGCGCTCTGCGATGCCGTTTCCAGGGGCGATCTCGATTTCGAGGAGGTGGCGGTGCAGGCAGCCAAGCTCATCGCAAAAGGTCTTTAGCACCCCTCAAAAGAGCCGGTCGAGCGAAGCTTCCAGGTCTTTCCGAAAATCGGGATGGGCAATGGCGATGAGGCGCCGCGCACGCTCGAAGACCGGCACGCCGGCAAGCTCGGCAATGCCGTGTTCGGTGACGATGATGTCGACGTCACTCCGCGCTGTGGTGACGATGCCGCCAGAGAGCCTGGGCACGATCGTAGACACCGTGCCGCGACGCGCGGTGGACTTGAGTGCGATGATGCCACGGCCGCCAGGTGAAGCCAGGGCGCCGCGACCGAAATCGACTTGGCCGCCGATCAGCCCGACCGGCCGACCCGCGGCAATCTCACCATTGACTTGGCCAGTCAGATCGACCTCGATCGCGGCATTGATAGCAAAAAACCTTTCGAATTTTGCCAGTATGCCGGCCGCATGGGTATGTGTGACGTCGCGCACGGAGAGCGCCTTGTTGCGATGTACCCAGCGATAGAGTTCTGGCGTGCCGTAAATCACGGCGGTGACCGATTTGCCTTCGTCAATCGGCTTGAGGCGGTTGCTGACCGCGCCGGCCTCGATCAATGCGACGATTGCATCGGTCAGGAGCCCGGTATGGATGCCGAGATCGCGCTTGTTCGCGAGTGCCTCGAGCGCTGCGCTAGGGATGGCGCCCACCCCTGTCTGCAAAGTCGCTTTATCGGGAATAAGTGCCGCGATATGCGCGCCGATTGCACGTTCGACATCGCCGAGCGCCGGCGGGTTGAAGACCGGCAGAGGTCGGCTCGTTGGCACCACGACATCAACGTCATTGAGCGCAATCACCGTGTCGCCGAAGGTCTCTGGAAGTTGATCGTTCACCTCACCAATCACGATCCGGGCGGTTTCGACCGCCGCGCCCATGTAATCGGCCGAGAGTGAAAGGTTGAGCGGACCATTTTCGCTCGCTTGGGCGGCGCTGATCAGTGCCACGTCGCAACGGATTTCGCCGGTCAGGAGGTGGCCGGGAATGCGCGAAAGATGGACGGGCAGGGCATTCAACGCTCCGTCCGGTGCAAAGCGGTGGTTGGTCTGGCCGCCTCCGGCAAAGGACAGGTCAATATGCTGAGCGCTTTCTGGTTCTAGAGCTTCGCTCAACGCCAGACCGACGAACGCGCTAACGCCTCCGAGTTCTGCAGCCTGCTTGCTTAGCAGCTCGACGAGCGTCGGTGGCTCGGCGGTCAATTGGCCCCAGACGATGGCGTCACCCGGCTTGACAAGTGAGGCGTGATTAAAACGCTCGGGTGGGATCCGCTCGGTCATGGTGCGGTCGTTTCCCCGTATCAGTGTATCCGGTGCGCAGAATCGCCTCAGACCCGCTCGATCAGCGCGGCCGCGCCGAGCCCGCTACCGGCCGGGATCGTGGCGGCGCCCAACTTGAGATCGCGCTGGTGAAGGGCCTGGGCAAGATGGATGGCAATCCGCAATCCCGACATGCCGACCGGATGACCGAGACCAACTGAGCCGCCGTCGACGTTGAGCCGCGCACGCGGCCACTGGCCCATGCGCTCGCAGGCCAGGAGTTGCACGGCGAAGCCTTCATTGCATTCGATGAGGTCGAGATCGTCGACGCTTCTTTCGGCTGCAATTAGCGCTGAGTTCAGTGCCTCGACGCAGGAATAGCCCATGAGCTTCGGATCACAGCCGACCATCGCCGTGCCCGGCATGACGATCCGCGCCATCGGATCTAGCCCGAGCCTGCGCAATCCTGCTTCGCTGCAGACGAGAGCCGCCGCTGCGCCATCATTGATTCCTGCCGCGTTGCCGGCGGTGATCGCGCCGCCGTCTTTCACGGTGTTCAGCTTGCCCAGGCCCTCAACGCTGATGTCGCGCCGGGGATGCTCGTCGCGTTCGAATTTCGTGATTGTCCCCCTTCGACCCGGCACCTCGATAGGTACAATTTCATCCTCAAAACGTCCGGCTTCCACAGCTTCCAGGGCCCGATGGTGGGAGACGACGGCATACTCGTCCATTTCCGTCCGACCGATTGCGTCAACTTCGGCGTGATGCTCTGCCACGTCGATCATATACCAGGGATCGCCCCACATCTTCGATCCGGCGAGCGTGCATTCGCGCAACGTGTCGGTGAATTCGCCGTGGGCATTGCGATAACCCCAGCGCGCGCCTGCCACCATATGCGGTGCATTTGACATGGACTCCAGACCGAGTGCTAAGACGCAGTCGGCTTCGCCCAAGGCAACCTGCTGGGCTGCCAATATCAGCGCTGCGAGGCTCGAGCAGCACTGCATGTTGACAGTGAATGCCGGCGCCTTCTCCGGGATCCCAACCCGCATGGCAACAATTCGCGCCGGGTTGGATTCGGTCATGTCCTGCAGCACCATGCCGCCGATGACGCGGTCAACGCTTTGCGTGTTCACGCTGTTGCGCTCCAAGAGCGCGCCAGCCACGGTTGAGGCGAATTCGGTGGCGCGCAGCGGCTTTAAAGCGCCGCCAAAGGATCCCATCGGACTGCGCAGGCCGGCTGCGAGATAGGCATTGGCCACCATGAACACTCTCCATCTTAGCCGAACGATCGTTCGGCTAAATTATGTCGAAGCGACAAGCTTACGCAAGGGCCAATCCCGGTCAGCCGTAGCCGAAAGCCGGTGATTTGGCCTTCCTTGGTTGCCTGGGCCGTCGATCCCTATAGACTTCACAGTCGCTTCAACGCGATTTGAAGAAGAGGAAGATGGTCGATCAACTCACGCCGGGCGAGGCTGGCCAGCCTACCGCAGATCCGCGGCAAGCACCCGTACCGACGGCCAAAGTAGGGTTCGGCGTTGCGGCGCTTGTATTGGGCATTATCGCCGTATTTTTGTGCTGGATTCCGATTTTTGGGCTCATACTTCCGATTCTTGCGCTGATCTTTGGTGGTGTCGGTATCTATCTCCAAAATGGTCGCGGCATGGCTGTTGCCGGACTGGTTCTCGGCCTGATCACGTTTGCGATCAACATGGGCTTCATGTTGTTTGCAATGAACCGGGCAGTGTCCGGCTGAAGCGCCTTCGCCTATCGCAGTGCTACGCGAATGGGCCTTGACGGCTTTTCCGACGCGCTGTTAGGTTAACCGAACGTTTGTTCGGTGAAGCGCGGCTCCGTTCACGCGCTCCGGGATGAGGGCACGTCCATGTTCAACGACCGTACGCTCGCGATTTCCAAGGCGATGGCCGAGGCGCGCGAAGTGGATTATCAGCGCATCGTCGAGAAGTTCGGCAATCAGGCGCCGGCGCAAGCCCGCGACCCTGTGACCCATTCGGGCTTGCCGATCAAGACCGCATATTTTCCGCACGATATTGAACATATCGACTACGACACTATCGGCGCGCCGGGTCAGTATCCCTTTACCCGTGGCAATCTGGCCGCCCAGTATCAGCTCATGAACTGGGCCAATCAGCCGGTGATCGGCTACGGCCTGCCCGAGGACACCCGCGCACGCATGGATCTGTTGGCGGAGCAGGGGATGGTCGGTTACTTCGGCCAGCGCTTCTACAACTTGGTTTACGACCTGGTGAGCCATGAAGGGCTCGACCCCGACCATCCGGCTGCGCGCGGCCGCATTGGCCAGTGCGGTATGGCGGTTTATTCCAAGGCCGACATGGCGCGGCTCTTCAACGGCATGGACCTCGCCAAGATGAACGTGGTCCACATCACCTACTACCAGGTCATCCCCGCGCTCGCGCAATACATCGCCTACGCCGAAGATCAGGGGGTTGGGCCGGGCGATCTCCGCGGGAACTCGATGAACTGGTACCACCAGTCGGCGTATGTCGGCATGAGTGCTTTCCCGCCCGATCAAGGCCTGAAGTTGGCCGCAGAGCTGATCAATTTCTGCTCCAGAAATATGCCACGCTGGAATACCACCAACTTTTTTGGCTATGGCGTCGAGGAAGCAGGCGGCTCGGCAATTCAGGAAATCGGTCTCATGCTCGCCTTCGGCGTCGAGCTGGTGCGGGCTTGCGAGGCGATGGGACTATCGGCCGACCAGGCACTGCCCCGCTTCGGCTTTCAGATCGCCCAGGCCAACGATTTCTTTGAGGAAGTCTGCAAGATACGGGCGCTTCGGCGCATTTGGGCGACCACTATGGCCGAAAAATTCGGTGCGAAGGATCCGCGGTCAATGCATGTGCGTATCCACACCCACACCTCGGGGGCCTGCCTCACCGCCCAGCAACCGCTCGTCAACCTGATTCGCACGACGCTTCACGCCTTTGGGGCTGCGCTCTCGGGCACGCAGGCGATGGAAGTCTCTGCCTACGATGAAGCGCTCTCGATCCCTACCGAGGAGGCTGCGACACTGGCGCTCCGGGTCCAGCAGGTGATCCAGGAAGAAACCAATATCACCGCTGTATCCGATCCCCTGGCAGGCTCATATTACGTCGAGGCGCTGACCGACCAAATGTGCAATGCCGCCCTGGAATTCGTCGAGCGAATTGAAAAACAGGGGGGTTATATCGCGGCCCAGCGATCTGGCTGGATCCGCCGTGAAATAGAAGGCTCCGCGGAACGTTGGCGCGAGATGGTAAATGCCGGCCAGCGCAAGGTTGTTGGCCTCAACTGCTACGAAACCGACGAGACGCCCCAAGAGAACATCTTCAAAGTCGACGATGAGGTCGAGCGCGTCGCCGTTGAGCGCCTGACGGCGTTACGCAAAGCACGCGATGCCGGCGCGCATCGTAAGGCGATGGCATCATTCAGCAAGGCAGCCAGCGATTTTGCTTCATCAAAAATCGAAAATCTCGCTGGCGGCGGTATGTTGATCGATGCGGCGATCGCGGCCGCCCGCGCCAATGCGACCACGGGGGAAATGATGGGCGCGATGAAAGATACTTTGGGTTGGGCCGCCCCGCATGAGTATTGATTGGCGCGTGAAATTAAAAAACAATATTTATTCATTAATTCAATATTGTATCGAGGATTCTTGATAAAAAGAATTTAGGAGAAATTGTAAATGGCTGACCCGGTGCGAGTCCTGTTGGCAAAGCCGACGCATGATTGTCACGACCGCGGTGTCCGTTATGTGGCAAAGAAAATGCGGGACGCGGGGTTCGAAGTGATTTTCACCAACTTCCTGCTGCCTTCGGAGATCGTCAATACCGCGGTGGAGGAGGATGTCCAGGTTGTTGGCGTGTCAAGCTCGTCGGGCGGCCACTTGCCAGTTTTTGAGGATCTGATCGCAGGATTACGTGAAAACGGCCTTGATGATGTCGTGTTGATCGGAGGCGGTGTGATCCCCAGGGACGATGTGGAGACGCTGAAAGCCTCGGGTGTCGCGGCGATCTTCGGGCCTGGTACCACGGCGGAGGACGCAATCGCGCTCATTCGCGAACGCGTTGAGGATACGGCAGCGGGAGTCGGGTGATGGCCTCATTCTCTAAGATCGCTGTCCTTGGCGGTGGCGGCCTGATGGGGCACGGCATTGCGTTGGCGTGCCTGCAGGGCAGCGATGCGGCTGTTACGATCATATCGCGACGCAAAGAGTCGGTCGATCACGGTTTTTCGTTGATCGAATCTGGCCCCTTCGGACTCGCCAAGGGCGTCAAGCGCGGGAAACTCACCCAGGAGGACGCAGACGCGATCCTGGACCGTCTCTCGGGGACGACAGACTATGCGGAGGGGCTTGCTGGAGCCGATCTCATATTCGAGACCATTCCAGAAGCCGTATCGGTCAAACATGAAGCGCTCGTCGCGGCGGAAAGGCATGCCCCGAATGCCGTTTTCGCCACAAACACTTCTTCGATCATGATCTCGGAGCTGGCAGCTCCTATGGCCGAGCCTGGCCGCTTGGTTGGCACCCATTGGTTCTATCCGTCGAACGTAATGCCGCTTGTCGAGGTCGCGCGCAGCGAGCTCACGAATAGGGACAATCTAGACAATGTTGTCAACTATTTGTCGGATATAGGAAAAAAGCCTGTTGTTGTGGGTGATGCGCCTGGATTTTTTATGACCCGCTTCATCAACAACTACATTGCTGAGGCGATCCGTCTCGTCGAATTGGGGATCGCCGGCCCGGCTGAAATTGATGAGATGTGCAAGACCGGCCTAGGTTGGCCAATGGGTGTGTTCGAGCTTTTGGACGATGCAGCCGCGTTTGATTCCTATTATCAGGCCCAATCCTACTTGCACGAGACCTGCGGCGAGCGCTATGCAATCCCGCCACTCGCCCGTAAAGTGTTTCTTGCCGGCTACAGGGGCAATCCCAAGTTGAAACCGGGCAGTCGCGGTGGTTTTTATGACTTCTTAGGCATCGAGCGGCCGGAAAAAGGGCCTAAGCTGCCCTGATTCGGGTCCTTATTACCGCTCAGGACAGACAATGACCCCGGTGAAAGCGCGCAAGCTTGTCTATCGCGGCTACACTCAGGCCGAACTCGATATTCAGTACAATCAAGGAACTCTGGTGCCCGATCTGGCGCCCTATCAGGCCCATTGGTCCGAGAGCAGCGATACTGCGCGCGACGAATACGACTGCACACTCGACATATCATACGGCCCAAGCAACCGTGAAAGACTCGATCTTTTTCGCCCGGTAAATCCAGTGGGGCCAGTCGTGGTAATGATCCACGGTGGCGCTTGGCGCCGTTTGTCCAAGGAGCAGGCCGCATTCAGCGCGCCTGCTATGCTTGATGCCGGCGCCGGATTTGTGGCGCTCGGCTTCGATTTGATCGACCGGGTGCCACTTGCCGAAATGGTGCGACAGGTCCGCGCTGGTGTCGCCTGGGTCTACCGCAATGTTGCAGCGCATGGGCTCGACCCGGAGCGAATCTACCTACACGGGTTTTCCTCTGGCGCTCATCTTGCAGCAAATGTGCTGGCCGACGGCTGGCGTGCGGAATTTGGCTTGCCGGAAAACCTGGTGAGGGGCGCAGTGCTTTGCAGCGGACCCTATGATCTCGAACCCGTCGTTTTGAGTGCTCGCAGCGAATACCTAAAGCTCGAATCGGCCGGTGCGGAGTTGTTAACGCCGAACAATTTTGTGCCGGCAGACGGCCCGGCTATCATCGTTGCCTGGGGCGACGGTGAACTCGCTGAATTCCGCCGACAAGGCGTAGCTTTTGCCGAGCACTGGCGCGCTGCCGGAAATTTCGCTGAGACGATTGAGCTAGAAGGCGCCAATCATTTTGACGCCTGTCTTGCCTTGGCTGAGCCCGACGGACCACTCATGCGGGCGGCGCTGGCACAAATGGGGCTTGCCTGATCGGGCCTTGAGCGAAAGGGCTATTGATTGGCCTTGAACTCCGCCACGAACTTTTCCGTGATAATTGCTACTGCCGAGCCCACGCGCTCGCTGTGTCCGGGCGCATCGCTGCTCGCGATTGATGTCGCCCGCCAAAGCGGGATATTGGCGACAATCGAATTCCGTGTGGCCTGCAATACTGTGGTTTGCGCCGTATACGCCTCCAGCAGCACGGATGAGATGCAGCGACCCTGAATGGCATCGCTCAAGGTTGTGACACTGGCACGCAGGGTCAGCGCCGAAGTTCCGATGGGTATTCCGCCAGCCTGCATTTTTTCGCCAATCCGTGCTCGCAGCAGGCGAGGATCGATTTTGCACGGGGTCCCTTCGCCGCGAGGGACTGCGACTTGAATCTCCACTGTTTGGAAGCCGCTCAGCCCTTCACCTGCGGCTTGCGCCGGACCTGCGAGTGCCCCGAGAAAGGCGATGCCGGCGATGGCTCCAATCACTGTTCTCATGCTCGCGAACCCCTTTTTGCGGTTTGTATGGTGGGAACGATGGTTTTGCTTCGCCACGGCCAATGCAAATTCTACAGACGTTGTACCGGACGGGTCTAGCCGCAGAAGCGAAGGTAACAATTCATCAACCCTATTCGGGCCCGTGGTCCAAACCTTCCCCGTTCAGGGATATTTGGAGGTTTTGAACCGCGCCGGAACGATCCCTATATAATCAACGTATATTGCGGGCGGTTAACACGGTGCGAAACATTCGACGGATCGTTGTAAGTCCGGCGTTGGTAAAATTGGGGCGAGACCGAAAGGTGACCGGATTCGCACCTCAAATGACGCGCTGATTACAGTTATGCCCAACAGCCAGCCCCAACCAACCAGTTCGCGTGAGCCCTCGGCCGTAAAGCCGCGCGGGACATTGGGGCGGCGTGCGCGCAAGGTATTGCTTCCGATCGTAATTCTAGTCGTCGCGGTTTCTTTCGCCGGCTATTTGCGAGCTACCCGGCCGCCGGTCAAACGCAACCCGGTCCAGGAACGCGTCTGGGTGGTTTCGGCACTGTCGGTCAAATATCAGGATATTCAGCCCAAACTCAGGCTCTACGGTGAGATCGTCGCTGGACGTAAGGTCGACCTGCGCCCATTGGTTGGCGGCCGCATCGTTGCCGTTGGCCCAAGTTTCTCCACCGGCGGCATCGTGCGCACCGGTGACCTGCTGATCGAAATCGACGATTTCGAGTATAAATCTGTCGTTGAGGAGCGCCAAGCCCAGCTCGCCGAAGCAAAGGCGCGATTGGAGGAATATCTTTCCGATCTCACTGCCGAAAAACAGCTGCTTGTCCGGGACCAAGAGCAATTAGGCCTGCGCCAGCGCGAGGTCCGACGCCGCGCTAACCTTCGTGCGCGTGGCAGTGGTTCAGTCAAGGCGGTCGACGACTCCAAAATTGCACTTAACCAGGCGCGTCAAGCCGTGACCACGCGAGAACAGGGGATCTCACGGCTCTCCGCACGGACCAAACAGCAATCGGCGGTTGTCGCTCGCATGGAAGTTGCACTAAGGCGCGCCCGCCGCGATCTGCAGGAAGTGCGGCTGCGCGCACCATTCGACGGGTTTCTAATCGAAGTCGACGGCGCGGTCGGCAAAAAGGTGACTAGCAACGACCGGGTGGCACGACTGATTGATGCCCGTTGGTTGGAGGCCAAATTCCAAATTTCCGACGAGGAGTTCGGCCGCCTCGTTGCGGCTGGCGGTTATATGGGCCGCAAGGCGACCGTGAGGTGGGTGACCCGTGGCCACACATTCACCTTCCCCGCGGTTATCGAGCGATCGGCAAGCCAAATCGATGCAAATTCGGGTGGCGTGGGCCTATTCGCGCGCATCGGTAAGACCGACGCCACGACGGTGTTGCGTCCGGGTGTCTTCGTCGAGGTTGTTATCGAAGACCGCGCCTATGTGAAGGTCGTGCGCCTGCCGGCCAGCGCGCTCCATGGCCGTGACCGTGTTTACGCGATCGTCGATGGGCGCCTTCGCGACCGCCGCGTGGAAGTGGTCGCCCGTGCGGGCAACGATGTGCTGGTGCGCGGCAGGCTGAAGCCGGAAGAGCGCATCCTGACCACACGATTCGCGGAAATCGGCATCGGGGTTCGGGTGGAAGTGCAGTGAGCAACGGCAAAACGCCCGAGGACGACCCGCAGAAAGCTGTACCGGGTATTGGGCCCGAATCTCATACCGCATCTGATTCAGGATCGGGCAGATCCAAATCGAATCCATCTACTAGTAGTCATACGGATAGCACGCCGCGCGGCAAGACTGACTTTATTGGCATATTCGCCAGGCACCGGACCGCGCCCAATCTGCTCATGGTTCTGCTTATCCTGGCGGGCATCGTCGCGTTACTGCGGATGAACACCCAGTTCTTCCCGGACTTTGGCATCGATATCGTCAGTGTCACCGTCGATTGGCCCGGTGCGAGCGCCCAGGACGTCGACTCGAATATCGTCCAGGCGATCGAGCCTGAGGTGCGGTTTCTCGACGGTGTCAAACGAGTGCGGTCTTTTTCGTTTGAAGGCGCGGCGCAGGTCCTGGTGGAATTCGAAGCCGGCACCGATATGCAGTCGGCGCTCAGCAATGTGCAGACTGCGATTGGCCGAGTGACGACGCTGCCCGAAGACAGCGAGAAAGCCGTTATTCAGCGTCTCATCCGCTACGACACTATTAGTCGCCTGATCATCTCCGGTCCTTATTCGGAGGCTTCGCTCAAAGCCGCCGCCAAGCGTATTCGGAATGAGCTGCTGCGCCGCGGCATCGACCGGGTTGATATATTCGGTGGGCGCGAGGAGGAGATTCATGTCGAGATCGAGCCCGAGGTATTGCGGCGCCTTGGCTTGACCCTGGGCGATATATCCAGGCGGATCGGTGAGACTTCGCGCGACATTCCCTCTGGTGACACCAAAGGCGGCAGCCAACGTCAAATCCGCAGCCTTGGCTTGCTCAAGAGCGCCCAAGGGGTTGGTGGCGTCGAGGTGCGTTCGCTCGCCAATGGCCAAAAGATATACCTCCGCGACATCGCCACGGTGCGCGAGCGCTTCAAGGACAAAGATCCGGTTGCGCGCTATCGCGGACAGTCCGCACTCGAGCTGCATATCCAGCGGGCAACCAACGCCGACGCATTGGTGCTCGCCAACATAGTGCAGAAGTATCTGGGCGAATTGCGGTCGACCCTGCCGCCCAATCTCGAGGTCATCCAATACGATATCCAGGCGCGATTGATCCGCAGCCGTATCAATCTGCTGCTGAAAAATGGGATCGGCGGTCTTGTGGTGGTTGTATTAGTGCTCTTCGTCTTCCTGAACGGCCGTGTCGCTTTCTGGGTTGCGATGGGTATTCCGGTCTCGCTGATGGCGACGATGCTTGTAATGCTGGCCTCGGGTCAGTCAATCAACATGGTGAGCCTTTTTGGCCTCATCATGACCATCGGCATCATCGTCGATGACGCCATCGTGGTTGGAGAGCACGCGGAAACACAGTGGCGCAACGGTCTTGCGCCGCTGCCGGCCGCGGAAACCGGTGCGCGGCGCATGATGGCGCCGGTGTTTAGCTCGTCGCTGACCACGATCGCGGCTTTCATGCCGCTTTTCCTGGTCTCCGACATCATCGGCCAGATCATTGTCGCCATTCCGATGGTCGTGATCGCGGTGATCGTGGCGAGCCTGGTGGAATGCTTCCTGGTGATGCCCGGTCACTTGCGTGAAGCATTCAAGCATACCGGAGACAGAGTTTGGGGGTTTAGAAGGCGCTTCGATTCCGCGTTCGGACGATTTCGCGACCACACCTTCCGGCGCTTCCTGGCCCTCTGCCTAGAGTGGCGTTACGCTACGCTCGCCGTTGCGCTGGCGACCCTGATCGGCGCGATTGGACTGATCCAGGGCGGCCGTATCAACTTCATCTTCTTCCCCTCGCCCGAGGTCGACAAGATTTATGGCAATGTGGAGTTTGCGGCCGGAACGCCCCGCGCCACTACGGCCAAGATGCTCGACGCGATGGGGCGCTCACTAGCCGAAGCCGAGCGCGCAGTCGGCTTCAAGCCCGGGGGCCTCGTCAAGACTAGGATCATCAAGGTCGGCCGCGCCGCCGGGTCGAGCGCGCTCGCGATCACTGGCGGCGCCGACCATATCGGCGGGGTGATCGTCGAGCTAGTGCCCTCAGAGGATCGCAGCGTTACCGCGGCGACATTCATAACGGCCTGGCGCAAAACAATCCAACCGATGGCTGGGCTGCAATCCCTGACCGTGAAGCCCGCCCAAGCGGGTCCGCCGGGCCGCGATGTCGACATCCGCTTGATGGGCGCGGACGCCGCGTCGCTCAAACGCGTAGCGCTCCGGGTGCGCCAGCTCCTGCAGCGCTACCCAGGTGTCAGCAACGTCGAAGACGATTTGCCCTACGGCAAGTTTGAAACCATCGTCACACTAACCCCGCGCGGTAAGGCACTCGGTTTCACCACCCAAATTGTCGGCGGCCAGATCCGCGACGCCTACGAAGGCTCGATTGCCAAGCGCTTCGCCCGCGGCGACGAGGAGGTTGCGATCCGCGTACAGTATCCGCGCAGCAGGGCCGATCAGGAGACGCTCAACACGCTCTATCTCAAGAGCCCGCGCGGCCCCTGGGTGCCGCTCTCCGCGATCGTGCGCATCGATGATAAGGTCGGCTTCGCGCGGATCAACCGCGAAGACGGAACGCGTCAGGTTTCGGTCTCTGGGGAGCTAGAAAAGGCGCTCAACACCACCGACAAGATCATCGCGGCGCTCAAGGCCGACGGCATCGATCAGCTTGCCGCCCGCTATGGCATTACCGTGCGCTATGCTGGCAAGGCCGAGGAGCAAGCTCGCACCTTCGGCGACATGGGGTTGGGCGCGGTGATCGGTCTTGCGGCGATCTACATTATCCTTGCCTGGGTATTTTCCAGCTATACCCGCCCCATCGTCGTCATGTCTGTAATCCCGCTCGGCTTCGTGGGCGCGACGCTCGGCCATTTGATCATGGGTTTCGATCTCACAATCATGTCAATGGTGGCGCTGATCGGGCTCTCTGGCATCGTTGTCAATGATTCGATCATACTCGTCAGCACAGTTGACGAGCGTATTGCAAATGGCCAACCCGTGCTGGACGCCATCGCCGATGGCGCACGCGACCGTCTGCGCGCCGTCATCCTGACCTCGGCGACTACGATCGGCGGCATCTTGCCGCTGATCTTCGAGACCGATTTGCAGGCGCAATTTCTGATCCCGATGGCCGTCACCCTGGCTTTCGGGCTCATGGTCGCCACTCTCATGGTACTGATCGTGGTGCCGTCGCTGATTGCGGTTCAGACCGATATCGGCCGACTATTCTCGCGCCGCCGCAGCCGACTAGGCGCCACGTCGGCCGAATAGCCTCCCGGCTGCCGGGCAGCGGCTTCGATCGTTGGTGGTCGACCCCGATCGAGAAACTTTCGGTCAAGAACGCTTCAATCAAGCACAAATGTGATCTCGATCGTCGCGCGATACTCGGAAATCTTACCTTTATCCACCTTCGCCTTCTGTTCCACGACTTCCAGCCCGGTGATCCCACGAAGCGTCTCCGAGGCCCGACTGAGGCCGGTCTCGATCGCGTCCTGAAAGCCTTTGCCCGAAGAGGCGGTGATTTTTGTGACCCGTGCGATTGCCATAAGAAAATCCTCCCTGTTCCATCACAATAGCGCTGCCGGCCCCGGGGATCCAAACTTCTCCGGTGTCGAAAGCACGGTGACGTGCAAGTGAATCGGGCTAGGCGGTGACGGCGGGGGGCGCGCCGAGCCGCTGGCGTGAGGTGCCAAGCGCGCCCTCCAGGGCGAGGCCGATGGAAAGCAAGCGTTCCTCGGAGTGCAGCGGGCCCATGATTTGCAGACCCACCGGCATTTTCGCAGCATCAAGCGCGACCGGCATGGTCAGCGCGCAGAGATTAAGATAATTGGCAATGCCGGTGTTGCGCAGCGACATCAGATTGGCCGGTCGGTAGTCCTCGATCGCGGCGATATCCGCCATGATCGGCGGGGTAATCGGCACGGTGGGCGTCACCATCGCGTCGACCGCGGCGAGCCGCGCCGCTGCCGATTGGGCCAGCTCCGCCATTACCCGCTCGCGGCGGATATATTCGTGGGCAGGCAGGGTGGCAGCCTCCTCCATGCGCTGGACGATTATCGGGTCGATCAGATTGAACCATTCAGGCAGTTCGTCTTTGACGAACGTATAGAGTTCGACCGCCGCGAGGCCGCCGACCTTAAAGATCGGATAGATCTGATCGGCCTCCGGGAATGTGCAAGAGACCAATTTGGCGCCTTTCTTCTCGGCCTCCTTCAGGGCATCGCGCACTCCTTCGCCAATGCCTGGCGAACAATTTTCCCAGAAGAAGTTTTCCGGCACGCCTAGCCGCAGCCCGTCAATCGGGGCCGGTGCCGGGACCGGAGTCTCGCGCCGCCGCGCCGCATGGTTTGGGTCGATGGCGACGAAGCCAATGGCGAGATCTGCCACAGTGCGCGCAAGCAAGCCAGCCGTATCCAGACTATTGCTGAGTGGCGCGATCTGCGCGATCGACCAGCGGCCAACGCCGGTTTTGAGGCCCGCATTGCCTGTCATGCTGGCGGGAATGCGCACGGAACCTGCGGTATCTGTGCCGAGAGCCAGGAGCGCGCTGCCAACGGCGAGGGTCACCCCGGCGCCGCTCGACGAGCCACCCGGCGCGCGGTGGTTTTCGGCGTCCCAGGGGTTGCGCGGGGTGCCCCAATGCGGATTGGCGCCGATCCCCCCGAAAGCGAATTCCACCGTGTGGGTCTTGCCGGTCAAAACGCCAAGCTGGCTGCGGATCGCCGCGATCACCGGGCCTTCCTCCTGCCAGGAGGCGGGGAACGCCTTGGGCGTGCCGGCGAAGGTCGGCCAGCCGCGCACACCGTAAAGATCCTTGACCGAAATCGGTAGACCTTGAAGGGGCCCCAGATCGTTGCCCGATTTGAAGGCGGCATCGGCCGCGGCAGCCTGGGCGGCCGTGGCCTCAGGTTCCCACAGCTTGAAGGCGCCGAAGGACTCTTTGTTCGCCGTGTGGTTGGCGGTTGCCCCTTCGGCCAGTGCTGTTGCCGTAACCTTGCGGTCGCGAAGTGCGGCGCCAAGCTCTGCCAGGCTGAGTTGCATGATATTTGTCATGTCAGGATTTCGGTCCGTCGGAAGGTCTCGCGGGCAGCATCTTGCAGTCTGAGTATGGCACATCAGCCCGCCGCGCGAATATCAGATCGTCTGGCCGCTAGGCGCAAGAATAGACACGTTCGCGGCAACCATGCGGTCCTCAGATCCTATAGTTAATCTCGATTTAGAGATAAGTCTTTTTATTGCATTAGAACAATTCAGTGTATTGGTTAACATAAGAAATTAGATAAACTTTACTGATCGAAATTGTGCGGTGCTGATATGGTGCCGGGCTGCCACGGCGCTTCGGCTAGCCCGGGCGCCGGGGACTGGATTTGGACCCGGCGAGTTTGGCTGCTGCTTGCCTTGGTGTGCGCATGCTCGCAAATCAGCGATGATTGTGGTGGCGGAGGAGGTTGGAATGTTCGAAGGATTTGAGCGGCGCACGATCGCAGTTTCCGGGGCGGAGATAAACCTTGTGAAGGGCGGCAAGGGGCCACCGTTGTTGCTACTCCACGGCTATCCCCAGACCAGTGCCATGTGGCACAAGATCACTCAACGGCTCGCCGAGGATTTCACGGTTGTCGCCGCCGATTTGCGCGGATATGGCGGCTCGTCGAAGCCTGCCAGCGACGAAACCCATGCCGCCTATTCGAAACGCGCCATGGCACAGGATCAGGTGGCGGTTATGGCCGCACTTGGATTTGAGCGTTTCAACGTGGCTGGGCATGATCGTGGCGGTCGTGTCACCCACCGCCTTTTACTGGACCACCCGCCGAGCGTGATCCGAGCCGCGGTCCTGGATATTGCGCCCACACGCAAGGTGTTCTCTACCGTCGACCAAACGATGGCGACCGCCTATTATCACTGGTTCTTCCTGATTCAACCAAATGGTCTGCCCGAGCATCTCATTGGCAAGGATCCAGAGCACTATCTTCGCCACAAGCTCGGCCATTGGGGACGCGATACGAGCGCCTTCACGCCCGAGGCGGTCGACGAATATGTACGTTGTTTCTGCGATCCGGCAACCATCCACGCAAGCTGCGAGGATTATCGGGCCGCAGCCTCGATTGATCTCGAACACGACGAGGCTGACCTGAACACCAAGATCGCTTGTCCGCTGCTTGTACTGTGGGGCGCGAGAGGATTCGTTGCCAAGGCCTATGATGTTCTGGAGGTCTGGCGTGAGCGGGCCGCCGATGTGAACGGTGAGGCCATTGATTGCGGGCACTTTCTGCCCGAAGAGAAACCTGACGAGACTTATGCCGCGCTGCACGCATTCTTCGCCGCGGCGTGACGCCGCGCGGCGGCTTCCGAGGCAGGCGGCGGCCTGTTAGGCTCCAATGTCTAGCAATCTGTGGCGGAGTGCGGCGCCGTCACAATCTATGGATCGAAGTCTAAAACCGATGAGCGAAACAACTCACAAGAGGCCTCGGCCGATAGGCGGCAGCCATGATCATTCGCACGATCACACGGAGCCACCGTCCGAGATCGAACTCAGGGTAAAAGCACTCGAATCCCTACTAGTAGACAAGGGATTAGTCGATCCTGCCGCCCTTGACGCGCTGATCGACACTTACGAACACAAGGTTGGTCCGCAGAACGGTGCCAAGGTCGTCGCACGCGCCTGGGCCGATTCCGCCTTCAAGGCTGCGTTGATCGAAGACGCCACAGCCGCCATCGCGTCGTTCGGCTATACCGGCCGCCAAGGCAAGCACATGGTGGTGGTCGAGAACTCCGATACTGTCCACAACCTTGTCGTGTGCACCTTGTGCTCCTGTTATCCATGGCCGGTTCTTGGTCTGCCGCCGGTTTGGTACAAATCGGCACCCTACAGATCGCGGGCGGTCAGCGCACCGCGCGCGGTGCTGGCGGAGTTTGGCACGACTGTCGGTGATGACGTCGAGATCCGCGTTTGGGACTCGACCTCGGAGATGCGCTATCTCGTCTTGCCACAGCAACCTGCCGGCACTGACAACTGGAACGAAGACCAACTGGCAGCTTTAGTCACGCGAAATTCGATGATCGGCGTCGAGCTTGCTCGCTCACCGGATGGTGAGAACGCGGATGGAGTGAAATCTTGAACGGCGTCCACGACCTGGGCGGCATGGACGGTTTCGGCCCGATCGACGCCGAACCTGAATCGGAGGAGCCGCTCTTTCACGCCCCATGGGAGCGCCGCGCCTTTGCAGTGACCCTCGCAATGGGGGCTCTCGGGCAATGGAGTATTGATTCCGCCCGCCACGCTCGAGAGCGCCAGCATCCGGTCGATTATCTGGAAAACAGTTACTACGAGAACTGGATTGTCGGCCTCGAAACGCTACTCATTGAGCTTGGGATTGTGACGTCCGAAGAACTTGCCACCGGGCAAGCCGCCGGTCCCGCGGCCGAAGAACTGCAGGCGCATAAACTTACCGGAGAAAATGTAGCGGCTGTCCTCGCTATAGGCTCGCCGACGACCATGAAGGGCAAAAAACCGCCCCGCTTTGCCGTTGGTGGCAAAGTCCGGGCCCATCCAACTCACACGATTGGCCACACCCGTGTTCCGCGCTATGTCCGTGGCCGGCCCGGAACGATCGCAGGGTGGCACGGCGTCCACATATTCGCCGACATGAGCGCGCACGGCCTAAAGGAAGGTCAGGATTTGTACAGCGTCCGCTTCGAGGCGAAGGCGCTCTGGGGTGTGGAGGATGTTGGTCGCGGCGCTGTCTATGTCGATTTGTGGGACAATCATCTGGAGCCAGCCTGATGGTCGTGGACATGTTTGCAAAGGCTGATTTGCCAGCCCTTCCCCGCGACGCCGATGGGCCGGTATTCCGCGAGCCCTGGGAGGCGAAGGCCTTCGCCATGGCGGTTCGGCTGGCGGAGGCTGGCGTATACACTTGGGCTGAGTGGACACGAGCTCTGTCTGGAGAAATTAGCGCGGCACAGGCAGCCAGCGAGGCTGATCTCGGCGATACATACAATATGTATTGGCTGCGAGCCCTTGAGGCCCTGGTCGCGCGCAAGCGCGGGGTCACCGGTGAGGATATCGACGGCCGTACTGAAGAATGGCGCATTGCATATATAAACACCCCCCACGGGCAGCCGATCGAGCGCGCCGCAGCGCGGAGCGACCCCTAACCCGAGCGAAGATATTTTACCGCCGCATCGCGCTCGAATAGATAAAGCAGGGCGCGCAACGCTTGTCCGCGCTCGCTTTGCAGTTCGGCGTCTCGCTCAACCACAAGGCGCGCATTATCACGCGCGATTGCTAGAATCTCGCCGTGTGCAGCTAAGTCTGCCAGCCGGAACTCTGGCAACCCGCTTTGGCGTGTTCCCAGAACTTCGCCGCCACCGCGCAAGCGCAAATCCTCTTCGGCTATGCGAAAGCCATCGTCAGTCTCGCGCAGGATCTCGATCCGTGCCCTGGCCATCTCACCCAAGGGTGCCGCATACAAAAGAATGCAGGTCGACCGTGCCTCGCCACGTCCGATCCGGCCGCGCAATTGGTGAAGCTGGGCAAGGCCGAAACGCTCCGCATGCTCGATCACCATCACCGTCGCTTCGGGCACATCGACGCCAACTTCGATCACGGTCGTCGCGACCAGGACCGCGATTCGGCCGGATGCGAAATCGGCCATAGCCATATCCTTGTCCGGTCCCTTCATCCGGCCATGTATCAGGCCGACCCGCTCACCAAAGACGGCTCTTAGCGCCTCAAAGCGCTCAGTCGCCGCGGCTAGGTCGATAACCTCCGACTCTTCAACGAGGGGCGCGACCCAATAAACCCTCGCGCCGCCGTCGACCGCACGCTTGACTGCGCCAACGATCTCTTCAATGCGTCCCAGCGGCACGGCGCGGGTGTCGATTGGTTTGCGGCCCGCCGGTTTCTCTGTCAGCTGTGAGGTGTCAAGATCACCATACGCCGCGAGTAGTAGCGTCCTGGGAATCGGCGTTGCGGTCATCACCAGCACATCCGGGTTACGTCCCTTTGCCGAAAGCGTGATGCGCTGATGCACGCCAAAACGATGTTGTTCGTCGATCACGGCCAACGCCAGATCGGAGAATTCCACGTCTTTTTGAAAAAGCGCATGGGTGCCGATGGTAATCGCTGCTGAGCCATCAGCGATCCGGGCAAGCGTCGTTTGTCGGACCTTGCCCTTGTCGCGCCCGGTCAACAGTACGATTTCGATCCCGGCCGGAGCAGCGAGATTAGAAACTGTCTCGTAGTGTTGGCGCGCGAGGATCTCGGTTGGCGCCATCAACGCGGCCTGGGCGCCGGTTTCCACCGCGTTCAGCATGGCCAGAAGAGCGACCACCGTCTTGCCGCTACCAACATCGCCCTGCAGCAGCCGCATCATGCGATCGGGCCCGGCCATGTCGTCCGAGATCTCCGTGAAAGCCCGCTTCTGCGAGTCGGTGAGCTGGAATGGAAGTGCGTCAGTTACCTTTGTCTGCAGCTCGCCGTCCCCCACAACTGGGCGACCTGTTCGCCGCCGAAGCCTTTGGCGCAACAAAAGCAGCGCCAGTTGCGAGGCAAGCAATTCGTCGTATGCCAAACGTTGGCGCGCGGGAGTGTCTTGTGCAAGGTCTGCCTCGCTGTCGGGGGCATGCACTGCGGCGAGCGCATCATGCCATGGAGGCCAATTTCGACGTTCGACAACCGAGGGCTCGATCCATTCTCCAAGTTTAGGCGCCCGCTCGAGCGCATGACCGATCGCCCGGCCAAGCGCTTTTTGTGTAACCCCGGCGGTCAAGGGGTATATCGGCTCAACTACGCGCAGCTGCTCGAGTTCTTCGACCGTGCCGATATGGTCGGGATGGGAAATTTGCTTCTCGCCACGGAATTCTTCGACCAAGCCGCTTACGACCCGCAGCTCGCCTTCAGGCAAGGTTTTGCTCAGGTAGTCAGCGTGAGCGTGAAAGAACACAAGATGCAAAAAGCCGGTATCGTCACGGCAACGCACCTTATAAGGAAGGCGGCGGTTGGGTGATGGTTGATGCTGGTCGACATGAACTGTCAATGTTGCAATGCGGCCCGGCTCAGCCTCACCAATCATCGGGGCGTATCGGCGATCGATCAGGCCGATGGGCAGGTGCCACAGCAAATCCACCACATGGGCCCCGGCCAAGCGCTCAATCGCGGCCCCGATCCGCGGCCCGATGCCGTCGAGTGACGTCACCGGCGCGAACAACGGGAAAAGAATGTCCGGGCGCATTTGGGTCGGTCCCTCGGTTCGGCTGACAGGCGGCGTCGGCGGGCTTATATCCTAACGCCAGTCGGGGAAGGGCGGAAATGGCTGGACCGGAAGAGATAGCAGAAGACACCATTGCCGTGCGCAAACGGCGCGTGCGCTTTCGGTGCTGGCACCGTGGCACCAAGGAACTTGACCTGCTGATGGGCCCATTCGTCGACCGTTTTCTTGCTGAGATGACGGTCGCGCAGCTAGACCAGTTGGAACATCTGCTGACCATCCCGGATCTGGACCTCTATAACTGGATCACCAAGCGTGCGCCGGTCCCGGCAGAAGCCAATTGCGATGCTCTTGAGCTGATTATTGAATTTTATAATGATCGATAATGTATTGAATATAATAAGAAAAATAGAGATGTCTGAGATGAGAACGACGCTCGCGGGCGTGCCAGAAGGGCTCGACGCGATAGTGCTGGGCGAGCTCGCGGTTGGCGGCGACGTGATGCACATCGCGCGCGATGATGCGCGGCTCGCGCGTTTGGAGGCGGATATTGCGTTCTTCACTCCGCAAATCGAGCGACTGCGCTTCCCTGCCTGGGAGTGCCTGCCCTACGATCGGGTGTCGCCGGGGCGTCATGTTCAAGCTTTGCGCACGGCGTCACTGGCGAGGATGGGCGAGCCGCGCGCGGCCGATACTAGGGGCCGTATCATCCTCACTACGGTCAGCGCCGTGCTTCAACGCGTGGTGCCACGCAGCTTCTTCGCCGACGCCTCCTTTACTGTTGCGCCGGGGCGCCCGCTGGAGCGCCAGGCGCTTTTCGGCTATCTGGAGGCCAACGGCTTTAACCGCACGGGCACGGTGCGCGAGCCGGGCGAATACGCCGTGCGGGGCGGTATCATCGATCTCTTTGCGCCTGACGCGGCCGATCCGGTACGCATCGATCTGTTTGGTGAGGAAATCGAATCGATCCGGCGCTTTGATCCCGGCAGTCAAAAAACAATAGGCTCTGGAGACGGCTTCACACTGCGTCCGGTCAGCGAAGTTTTGCTGAACGAGACGGCTACCACTTTCTTCCGAACCGGCTATCGAGCGTTATTCGGCGCCGCGGGCGCAGGCGACCCGATCTATGAGGCGATCAGCGCTGGGCGGGCCTTTGCCGGAATGGAGCATTGGTTGTCGCTTTTCCACGAACGCATGGAGACGCTGTTCGATCATGCGACGGCGGATCAGGTTACCCTCGACCATCAAATCGACGAGGCGATCAATGCTCGACTCGATTCTATCGCCGATTATTTTCAGGCCCGACTAGAGTTATCGGGCGCGGAGGAGGGCGGAGCCTACCGCCCGCTGCCGCCCGAGCGGCTCTTCCTTGGACGCGAGGCGTTTGAGGCGTGCCTGGCGTCGCGCAAGGTAGCCTCTTTCTCGCCCTTTCCGCCTACGGAAGCGCAAGCAAATACCGTCGATATAGGTGGCCGGCCAGGTATTGAGTTCGCGGCGGCGCGCACCAACCCCAACCTCAATCTCTTCGATGCCGTGCGTGCGGTGTTGGTGGGCCTGATGGCGAATGGCCCACGCCCGGTGGTTGCCGCACTCAGCGCCGGTTCGCGCGACCGCCTTGCCACGGTCATGGCCGAGCATGGCATTGAAGACACGCCGTCGCTCGACCATTGGGATCAGTTGGGCAGCGTGCGCAAGCCGGCAGTGCCACTCGTCATCTTGGATCTGGAGCGTGGTTTCCACACAGATGATTTCGCGATCATTACCGAGCAGGACATCCTCGGCGAGCGCCTGATTCGCTCGCCGCAGCGCCGCCGTCGCACCGAGGATGTTTTGACGGAGCTCACTAGCCTGGAGGCTAGTGACCTCGTTGTCCATGTCGATCACGGCGTCGGTCGCTATGTAGGCCTCGAGACGATCGATGTAGGCGGCGCGCCTCATGATTGCCTGCGCGTGATCTATGACGGTAACGACCGACTCTTCGTGCCTGTGGAGAACATGGACGTGCTGTCGCGCTTTGGCGCAGGGGACAGCGCGGCTCAACTCGACCGGCTTGGGGGCGCGGGATGGCAAGCCCGAAAGGCGAGAGTGCGCGAACGTGTCAAGGCGATCGCGGACGATCTGATCAAGATCGCGGCCGAACGCGAGCTCCGGAAAGGCATACCAATGCCGCCACCTGAGGGTTTGTTCGACGAGTTTGCCGCGCGCTTTCCTTATGACGAGACCATTGACCAGAGAAATGCCATCGACGACGTGATGGTCGACCTTGGTTCTGGGAGGCCGATGGACCGTCTCATCTGCGGCGATGTGGGCTTCGGCAAGACCGAGGTGGCGCTGCGCGCCGCTTTCATCACCGTGATGGCTGGCCACCAAGCCGCCGTCGTTGTGCCGACGACGCTGCTCGCCCGCCAGCATTTCCGCACCTTTTCCGGACGCTTTGCCGGGTTGCCTGTGAAGATTGCCCAGATTTCGCGTCTCGTGCCGGCAAAAGAGATCGAGACCGTCAAGCGCGGCCTTGCGGAGGGTGAGATCGATATCATCGTTGGCACCCATGCGCTGCTCGGAAAATCTATATCTTTCAAATCATTAGGTTTGCTTGTTGTGGATGAAGAGCAGCATTTTGGGGTCAAACAAAAGGAGCGTCTAAAGGAGCTTCGGGCCGACGTACACGTGCTTACGCTCACGGCAACACCGATCCCGCGCACCCTCCAGATGGCGCTTTCCGGCGTGCGCGAGATGAGCCTGATTGCGACGCCGCCCATCGATCGTCTGGCTGTCCGCACCTTTGTTCTGCCGTATGATCCGGTGGTGATCCGCGAGGCGGTAGAGCGCGAGATATTCCGCGGCGGGCAGGTTTACTATGTGTGTCCACGGATCAAGGATATTCCTTACGTCGCGGAGCGGCTGAAGAAGCTCGTACCGGACGCACACATTGCGGTCGCCCATGGTCAGATGCCGCCAAGTGAATTGGAGGCAGTGATGTCGGGCTTCTACGACGGGAAGTTCCAGATCCTGCTTTCGACCAACATCATCGAATCCGGCCTCGATATACCGACGGTTAACACCATCATCATCCACCGCGCCGACATGTTCGGTCTGGCCCAGCTTTATCAACTCCGCGGCCGGGTCGGACGCTCCAAGACACGGGCATATGCCTACCTCACTATCCCCAACGACCGCCTTATTAACACTACCGCCGAACGCCGCCTCTCGGTGATGCAGACCCTCGACAGCCTCGGGGCTGGCTTTACGTTGGCTAGCTACGACTTGGACATTCGAGGCGCCGGCAATCTGTTGGGTGAGGAGCAATCGGGCCATATCCGCGAAGTCGGCATTGAGCTTTACCAACAAATGCTCGAAGACGCGGTAGCTGCTGCCCGCGACCATGGCGCGGCGGACGAGGACGGGACTTGGAGCCCGCAGATATCCATCGGGATGCCGGTGCTGATACCCGAGACCTATGTCGCCGATCTCTCGGTCCGGCTTGGCCTCTACAGGCGCATATCGGGGCTCGTCGACCGGGCTGAGATCGAGAGTTTCGCGGCTGAGTTCATCGACCGCTTCGGGCCGCTTCCGCCTGAGGTCGACAATCTGTTGGAGATCGTTGCGATCAAGCAGCTCTGCCTTGCGGCGGGCGTCGACAAGGTCGATGCTGGGCCTAAGGGCGCGACGCTCTCATTTCACCAGAACCACTTTGCTCACCCCGAAAAACTCGTCGAATGGCTGTCGGCCCAGGCAGGCAGCGTGAAACTCCGCCCTGATCACACACTCGTTTATCGCCGCCAATGGGACGAGCCTGCATCGCGGCTCAAGGGCGTTCAACATCTAATGAAGCAGATTGCAGCGATCGCAACCAATTTGACGGGGGGGAATGGAGCGTAAGCGACAGCTTCCACCAGGGCACTAGGCCTGCTCGGCGGGCGCCAGCTCGCCCTGGGCTAGGTCCGCTTCGACTTGCGCGATGGCCTGCAGGAATACCTGCGGATCCTGGGCCCCGGAAATCGCATATTTCCGGTTGAGGATGAAACAGGGCACACCTTGAACCCCCATTCGTCGCGCCATCGCATCCTCGCTGCGGATCCGCTCAACGTCTTCATCACTTTCCAGGTATACGCGCGTTGCATCCGCGTCGAGCCCGCCGGTGGCGCCGATATCGACCAAAACGTCGATATCTCCAATGTTCTGTCCGTTTTGAAAATATGCCTGGAACAGAGCCTCCACGACTGCGTCCTGTTTGCTGTCTTGGCCCGCGCGGTCGATCAGCCGATGTGAATTTATTGTGTTGGGTGTGCGGCCTACAGCATTGAAATTAAATTCGATTCCTTCGCTTTCTCCGGCCAGGCGAATATTATCGTAGACACGCTGAGCGCCCTGTTCACCGCCGAATTTGGCAGTCAGATAGTCCTTGCGATCCAGGCCTTCGGCCGGCATGTCAGGATTGAGCTGGAAGGGCCGCCAGCCGACAAAGACCTTCGGCTCGGCGCCTTTTTCCGCGAGTGCGCGCTCCAACCGACGCTTGCCGATGAAGCACCATGGACACACAGTGTCCGAGACAATGTCGATCGTAATCATAACGACGCAGCTTAACGACTCGGACATTTCATTGTAAGTGTTGGTGTTTTCGATCACGCAGGCGTGATTGGCACATAACCACTCGCTGGAGAGACGATGTATCAGCCGGCGACTTATGAATACATCCGCCAGGAGCGTGTCATTTATGGTCAGCCGGCCGCTGGGGCGGTCGCCAGCGAGGCAGAGCGCCTGGGCGCGAAGCGTGCTCTGATTGTCACGAGCAAATCCGTCGCGTCGAGCAAGATTGTGGCCGCCATAACAAACGCGCTCGGCGCTCGGCATGCCGGCATATTCGACGGCTGCACCGAGCACACCCCGCGTGAATGCGAGATCGCGGCGGCGGCCGCCGCGCGGGCTGTCGATGCTGATCTGATCGTCACGGTCGGCGGCGGTTCAGCAATCGATGCCGCCAAGGCGTTGTTGCTTTGCTTGGCCGAAGGTATTGGCGACGCGGAGGCTCTCGGGGCGTATCGTGTGCAAGTCGATGCGCAGGGGCGCCGATCGGTTCCGCCCATAGGGCCAATGCGCGTTCGTCAGATCGTGGTGCCGGCAACGCTTTCTGGGGCGGAATTTTCCAATCTCGCGGG
>Ga0209633_10001409_pt1 | contig 24794 bp, 22 predicted proteins | sample Cruoilmetagenom1_FD_187290 | JGI IMG/M metagenome (GOLD analysis project Ga0209633, IMG submission 187290) | Oil polluted marine microbial communities from Coal Oil Point, Santa Barbara, California, USA - Sample 1 (SPAdes) (version 2) | ecosystem: Environmental > Aquatic > Marine > Oil seeps ...
GTTGGCAGCTTGTTCCCAATTCAACCTGTTAAAACCGGCTTGCCCTTGCATTTTCTTTCTTATATCTGCCAATACAATATCCGTCACTGCAGCTTCAATTTTAAATGGAATTTCTTTTTTCCCCCAAATTAATGCTACTGTTGTTGAGGTTGGCTGTACATCGACAAATTCAAAAGTGAGTAGCTCTTTATGAGGAACTTCCTTTGTTTTTACTGTAACTTTCAGGACATCTTCTTCGGGATTATAAAAGAAACTTCCCCAGGCTGAGTAATTGCTGGAAAAAATAACATCAGCATCACCATTTTCTTTGACTACCATATGCAATCCATATTTACCTGCCTTTATTGGTTGTCCTTCAACCGTTACATCATCAGAAAATTTAATAATGGTATTTTCATTTGCTCCGGCACGCCAGGGTGATTCTTTGGCCGTTCCAAAACCGAGATTGTTCATTCCATAAGGTACTAATTTTCCCCAAATTTCGCGGCCCTTCACACTAGGCCTTGAATAGGTTATTGAAATATTCGTGATACCCAACGTTTGTTTTACTGTTGCTTTTTGACTTCCGCGTGGAGTATTTAGTTGTGCATTCATTGCTGTACCAGAAAGTAAAATGGCCACAAATGCAATCGTTGTCAAGAGGTTTTTTGTACTAAAATGTTTCATAAGTTTATATTTATTGTTTGCTAATGGTCTTATGGAGCTCACTAATAATCATTTCCTTAGGCTAGAAATATTCACTTCGCTCGTTTCGTAATAGTTTGGTTTAAAATGTTTTAAATAGATTAAAAATAGTATGGAATGAAACTTGGTCTTTTAATTATTGCTACTTTGTTAATGATGGTATTGTAAGAAGATTAGAATAGGGTTATTAAAGCCTATTTTATAATATCTAAAAAGCTGAATTCTTGTGAATTCAGCTTTTTAGACAGGAATATTAATTAATATCTTCTCCTTTTTTAAGTTTATCAATGTTAGCTTGAACCCTATCTTTATTAGCCTGTGCAGGTGCTAAGGTTAATGCTTTATTCAAATATTTGACCGCAGTTTTATAATCACCCTTAGCCGAATAAGCTCTACCCAAGCCATAATTTACAGGCCATGTATTTTTGTGATGCTTGGCGTTCCATTTATACACTTCTAATGCTTTATCTTTCAGTCCTAGAGCAATCAATTGACGTCCATACCCATGAACTTGCAGGACTGTACCATCTGTTAAAGATTCATCCATTAATTTTAACCCTTCATCCTGCTTTCCCATTTTGTTTAAAATACCTGCTTTTATTTGTGCATTGGCAAATGTTTTTTGACTAAAAAATTGCCCGCTTCTAGCTGCATCTACCCATTGCATAGCTTCATTTAGATCACCACCATTATTTGCTGCAAAGTTGGCAGCTTGTTCCCAATTCAATCTGTTGAAACCTGCCTGCCCTTGCATTTTATTTCTTATGTCTGCCAATACAATATCCGTCACTGCAGCTTCAATTTTAAATGGAATTTCTTTTTTCCCCCAAATTAATGCTGCTGTTGTTGAGGTTGGCTGTACATCGACAAATTCAAAAGTGAGTAGTTCCTTATGTGGTACTTCCTTTGTTTTCACTGTTACTTTGAGAACATCCTCTTCAGGTTTGTAAAAGTAACTGCCCCAAGCAGAGTAACTGCTGGAGAAAATGATATCGGCATCACCATTTTCTTTGACTACCATATGTAAGCCATATTTACCTGCCTTTATTGGTTGGCCTTCAACCGTTACATCATCAGAAAATTTAATAATGGTATTTTCATTTGCTCCGGCACGCCAGGGTGATTCTTTGGCTGTTCCAAAACCGAGATTGTTCATTCCATAAGGCACTAATTTTCCCCAAATTTCGCGCTCCTTTACACTGGGCCTTGAATAGGTTATCGCAATATTTGTAATACCCAAGGTCTGTTTTACTGTTGCTTTTTGACTTCCACGAGGAGTATTTAGTTGTGCATTCATTGCTGTACCAGAAAGTAAAATGGCCACAAATGCAATCGTTGTTAACATGTTTTTCGTACTAAAGTGTTTCATAATAGTTTGGTTTAAAATGTTTTAAATAGATTAAAAATAGTATGGAATGAAACTTGGTTTAAATATTATGACTCCAAATTAGCCATAACTTGTACTAGTACTAGTTATAGTAATGTTAAATTTATAGATCAAAATGTTAAAATAAAAAGGTCAATAAAATCAAATATAACTTTTAGTTATACAGAATGATTTTTTTAACTTTACCCTCTCTAAATTAAAAGTATGATATTTATTGTAGATAGTGGCTCCACAAAATGTGATTGGATAGCAATTGATGAGAACGGAAATCAATTATTTGAGAAAGAAAGGACTAAAGGGATGAACCCCGCTATTTTAAGTCCTGATGAATTGTTAGGGAGAATTCGAGAGAACGATGTGTTAGAGATGCATAAAAACAGTGTTAAAAAGTTATTTTTTTATGGAGCCGGCTGTGGAACCAAAGGGCCAAGAACAGCTTTAAAACATGTATTAAAATCTTATTTTGTTAATGCAGAGGTTGTCGTTAAAGAGGATACTTTAGCTGCGGTATATGCCACCGTAGAAGAAAATGAACCTGCAGTAGTATGTATATTAGGAACAGGATCAAACTGTACCTATTATGACGGTAAGAAAACATATCAGAAAATTCAATCCTTGGGTTATATTTTAATGGATCATGCCAGCGGTAATTATTTTGGAAAACAACTAATTAGAGATTATTTTTTTAATCATATGCCCGAAAATTTAAAGGTATCATTTAATGAAAAATACAATTTAGATCCAGATTTTATAAAGTATAATTTGTACAAGCAACCAAATCCTAATGCTTATTTAGCTTCTTTTGCGGAATTTATGTTTTTGAATAAAGAAGAACAGTATATCACAGATATGATTAAATTGGGTTTTAAGCGTTTTACCAGAAATATGATTTACCAGTTTAAAGATAAATTGCAAGAAGTACCGGTTCATTTTGCCGGATCAATTGCATATCTTTCTCAGGATGAAATATATGAGGTGGCTAATGAAATGGGTTTTAAAGTTGGTAATTTTGTAAAAAGGCCTATAGAAGGATTGATGAAATATCACACAAAAAAATTATAATAGAACCGCAATCATCGAGATTTCTACATTTACTTTTTTAGGTAAACAAGCCACCTGAACTGTTTCTCTGGCAGGGGCGGTTTCGCTATTAAAAAAAGCGCCATAGACTTCATTTATTGCAGTAAAATCATTCATATCTGCTATAAAAATAGAAGTTTTCACTACATTTTCAAAGGTCATATTAGCCTCTTCTAAAACCGCTTGTAAGTTTTCCATGACCTGATTAGTTTCGGTCTTAATATTATCTAGCACCAAGTTACCGTTTTCAGGATGTATTGCTATCTGGCCAGATGTAAATAACATATTATTAGTTAAAACCGCTTGACTATAAGCACCAACGGGAGCAGGAGCCTTTTGCGTTGTGATAATTTTTTTCATTCGTTATTTTTTATAAATTAATTTCTAAGATTTAATTTTTGGAAGCAATTAAGCTCTAAAATAAACGTCGGTCAGGAACCTTGCGTTGATCATACTTTAAATCACTTAATACCGATGATTTTACACCAATAAAAAAGTAATACGTAGTACTATTACCAAAAGGAACCCAGTTAAAACTCATACGCCAGCTATCTAAATCACGTTCAAAACTTAGATTTGTAAATGTTATTCCTTTATTTTTAAAATCATAACCGGAAGAAAACCCTACCTTCCACTTGGGTGAAAGTTCTACATTTCCGGAAAACTGTAACGAATTATTAGAGATTTCATTTTCTCTTCTTCTATTCGAATACCCTAAAGTATATCGTAAACTAATATCCCAGGGCAGGGTGGCGCCAAATAGTTTTGCAACTTTAGTATTGCTTTCGTCCTGATCGTCAGCAGTGTTTCTTGTTGTCAGATTACTGCCAAATAAACTGTCCGAGTTGGGGTCTGATGCCGTTGAACTTTTACTTTCTTTAGCACCTGGCTTTTTTTTATCAAAAATATCACTAGATAGAGAATAACTTGCTGAAAGGCTGGCGTTTGTTAGCCTGAATAAACTACCACCGTTATCAATGTTAAAGGTATTGATTCTGGTTCCACTAGCGTTTAAGGCATATGGGTCTAGCGACGCATTTGCATTGAGGTTCAATTTGTTGTTCAATATTGCTGTGCCGGCGGTTACACTTACAGGACTCCATTGCAAAGAGTCGGCAGCAATATTGAAATTTGTTCTAAAATTTAAATTGTTTAAAATATTGATCTTTTTGGCCTCCGTTTCTGTCGAATCTTTAGGCATTACTTTCGCTTCGAAAGTATTATTGAGGCCAATACCAATACTACTTGATAAGCCCCTCGAAGGTTGCCCAAAAATACCCCCTTCAAATCTACTGAACTCTCTCAGATCATCAGGATCATCGCTTTGTTGAACCTCGTCAAAATAAAAACTAAAATCAGGCCTGTAATTAAATGAAACGGAAGGCCGCATAACATGCCTTATAGCTTGTAGCCTGCCTTTCTTAAAATTGAACATACCATAGATTGTTGTTGAAGCGGACACACCACCTGAGTATTCTCTAAAAGAATCAAACCCATTAATAGTATCTCTTACAATTTCATTTGTATCTTCATCATACTGCTGGTCAATAGTCTTAAGATACCAAACTTCATTATAATTGGCACTCGGTGAGAGGGTAATATATTTTAACACTTTTAAGTTCGTGCTTAGTGATACTGTATGTTTTGCCCCTGAACGGGCATTATCGAACATTTCTTTTTTAAGAAAAAATTCATCAGTAGTAGTAATTCTATTTTGAGCATCAAAATTATAGGTAAGCCCGATATTTTGAATTGCATTTTTCTTAGCTCCTGATTTTGGAGCAAATGGATATATTCGATCCATACTCAACTGCAGGGACGGTAAGGTCATATCAATTTGCTCTGTATTGGTATTTTGTGTATGATTAAGCGATAGGTTCATATTAAAAGGTGTATCTACAAACTTCTTATAATATGAAATAGACGAACTAAAAGTATTGGTTACTGTTTGGCCAATATTGATTTCGTTTAGTGATTCCCTAAAGAATTGGCTACTACCAAAATTGACAGAAGCCGAAAAGCGTGAATTTGGATTAGACTGTGATGCCTGACTATGAGACCATTGTAAATTAAAGTTATTCCTTTTACTAAAATCGTCAAAGCCGCGTTGACTTGTAATTAAGTTTTCAAAACGCAATCTAAAACTCCCTGTAAACTTATAACGCAAATTATAACCAGATTCAAAACGCAAAGCCCAACTTCCATTAGTATAGACATCGCCCATCACAGCTAGATCTACATAATCACTAATAGCGAAATAATAACCTCCGTTTTGAAGAGAAAAACCCTGGGCGCTATTTTCACTCCAGGAAGGAATTAGAAACCCTGAAGCCGATCTTTCTTTAGAAAGAGGCGCATAAAAAAATGGAAGGATCGCGGGTGTAGGAACATCCGCTAAATAGAGTTGCGACAGTCCACCCACAACTTTTTTACCGGGAACTACCTTAATATTTTTTGTTCCAATATAATAATCGGGTTTTTCTTTAGTTGATGTAGTAAAACGTGCCTTGTTTACATAAAAAACAGAGTCATTTTCACGTTTGGTTGTATTGCCCGTAATAATAATTCCTTGTTGTTCAGTTCTTGTATTATATATTAGCGCTTTTTCATTCTTAAAATTATAAACTAATGAATCTTGTTCACTCTCTTGACCACCTTGCTTAAATTGAGGCTTTTGTGTATACGTTCCTAAACTATCAATAATACCTTTGGCATACGCCAGATTATTTTTATAGTCAATTATAATAATACCCGCTTTTAGTTCAATATCCTGGTAGTATAATTCGGCATTATTATATAGTGTGGCTCTTTTGTTGATAAAATCATTCGTAATATAATCATCCGCTTTATGCTGAATAATATCTTCAAGAAATTCTTTTGGCGGTATAATACTATCTTTTTTTATAGAATCGGCAGCTTGAACTATTACTTTAGCATTTGAGTTTTTTTGTAATTCTTTGTCTTTTGAAGTAATTTGGCCATAACATACATAATACCCAAAGCTAAAAAAAAGGACAACAAAAACTATATGCTTAAAATTTGTATGCAATGCTATAAATAGTATTTTTGTAAAGTTTAAAAAATGGCTCAGTTTTTGAACTTACAAACTTACATATATTTTTTAAGTGGTTTTCCCTAAAGAATAGTTAAATGATTAATATTTTATGATTACAATTGTATTAAAAAAAATAGCTAAAAAGAAGCTTGCTATTTTACTTACTGTTTTATTTTTCACCTTACAAAACTTTACTGCTACTGCCCAAGAAAAATTTAAAGTTGTCATTGATGCAGGTCATGGAGGTAGCGATCCGGGAAACCTGGGCCATAAAAGCAGTAAATACCTTGAGAAAGATATTGTTCTTAAAATTGCTTTAGCAGTAGGAGCACTACTTGATGCTGATGAAAATATTGAGGTGATTTACACACGAAAAGATGATACATTTATAGAACTCCATGAACGAGGTACAATTGCACAAAACTCCAAAGCTGATTTATTTGTGTCTATCCACTGTGATGCTTTTGGTAATTCAAGTGTGAATGGAGCTGGAACCTTTGTCTTAGGACTGCATGAGAATGATCGAAATTTTGAGATTGCCAAGAAGGAAAATTCAGTGATTCTTATGGAAGATAATTACAAAGAAAAATATGACGGATTTGACCCGAATTCTCCTGAAGCCGTTATTGGTTTAACAATGATGCAAGAAGAATATTTAGATCAAAGCCTTGCAATAGCAAGTTTGATACAAAATAACTTCATTAATGCTTACAGAAGAAAAGATAGATCGGTTAAGCAGGCTGGATTTTTAGTACTGCGCAATACTTTTATGCCAAGTGTTTTAGTAGAAACGGGTTTTTTAACCAATACAAAAGAAGGTGCATATTTAAATTCAAAAAAAGGCCAGCATGAAATGGCAGATGCTATTTATAAAGCCATAAAATCATATAAAAAACAATTGGATGCCAATACGGTGGTTGAGGTAAAGCCTAAACCCAAACCTGAAACACCAAAAGCTAAAACCAGAATAGTTAAGGGTGTTGATTTTAGAGTCCAGATTGCTTCAGGAACAAAAAAACTAAAAACCGAACCTTATAATTTCAAAGGGTTAAAAGGTGTTGATCGAATTAAAATAGGCGCTCATCACAAATATTTTTACGGAAAAACTTCTGATTATTTAGAGGCAAAAGAAATGCAGGCCCAAGCGCGCAAAAAAGGATTTACTTCGGCATTTGTAGTTGCTTTTAAAAATGAAAAAAAGGTTTCAGTCAAAGAGGTTTTAAAATCTAATTAATAAAGCTCACAGCTTTCTACTCACAGAAATAATTAGTATTATTGCTCTTGATATTGAATTACTATGCCAAAATTGTCAAGAGAACTTAAAACAGGAATCATAGCCATAATAGTTATTGCTATATTTATTTGGGGATTTAGTTTTATAAAAGGAACCAATTTATTAGATAACAGTAGAACTTTTTATGCCGAATACAATAATGTACAAGGTTTATCGCCTTCTGCTCCGGTTACCATTAATGGGTTAAAAGTTGGCACCATCAATGCTATTTATTTTCATCCTAAAAAAGTAGGGAGCCTGATTGTGAAATTTTCATTGGAAAGTGATTTTAAATTTTCTAAGAATAGTATTGCTCAAATTTATAGTCCCGATTTCATCAGCGGTAAATCTATAAAGATTTTAACTTCATTTAAAGGAAACAATGCGGTCTCAGGAGACACATTGACAGGAAATATTGAAGCGGGAATTTTAGGAGCATTAAATGACCAAATTGCACCCCTACAAACGAAAGTTGAAAGTTTTTTAATAAATGCAGATACCCTTTTACAAGGTTTTAATGCAGTTTTTGATCAAGAGAGCCAGGTCAATCTTAAACAATCAATTGCTAAGTTAAATACAACCTTAACAACTTTTAAAAATGCCTCAAATTCGCTCGATGCCATGTTAGCTGATAACGGTAAAATTGATTCTATACTGAGTAATGCGACTTTAGCATCAGGCAATTTGGTAAGTTTAACAGATTCGCTCAATAATGCAAATCTTAAGACAACTGTTAAAAAGTTAGAAACTACACTGAATAACTTTAATGGTATTCTAGCTAACATAGATAAAGGTGAAGGCTCTATAGGAAAGCTTTTAAAGGATGAAGGACTGTATAACAACCTTGAAGGAGCCTCTAAAGAAATGGAAGAATTACTAAGAGAGATGAAACTCAACCCGAAACGATTCGTCCATTTTTCCCTTTTTGGAAAACGGCCCAAAAATTATACTCCCGAAGAACTTCAAGAATAGTAATTATGGCTTTTATCAAAACAATTGCATATAAAGAAGCGACGAACTCTTTAAAGCGATTGTATGATAAAGTAAAAGGCCCGAATAATAATGTGGATAATATAATGCTAGTCCATAGTTTAAGGCCGCATACCATGATAGGGCATATGGCACTATACAAAAATGTATTACATCACAGCTCTAATACATTGCCAAAATGGTTTTTAGAAACCATAGGCATTTACGTAAGCCTGTTAAATAATTGTCATTATTGTGTAGACCATCATTTTACCGGACTTAAAAGACTATTAAATGATGATGTGAAAGCCGAAGTTATTAAAAAAAAGTTAATAACTAATTCTTATGAAACTTTATTTGATAAAGATTATTCATTAGTTTTACGCTATTCTGAAAATTTGACTAAAAATCCTGTCCAAGTTTCTGAAAATCAAATAATTAAATTAAAAAAAGAAGGTCTTGATGATGGGCAAATATTAGAAATAAATCAAGTGATTAGCTATTTCAATTATGCGAATAGAACGGTTTTAGGTTTAGGTGTTAACATAGAAGGAGACATTCTAGGTTTGTCACCCAATGACAATGATGATGAAAATTGGAATCATAAATAAAACAGTAAAATTAAATGCAATACATACCTAATATACTTTTTGCAATTTTATTGGTTGCGGGAATCGGTTTTTTTATAAAAAATATAAAAAGATTGATTCGCAATATAAAGTTGGGTAAATCTGTTGACAGGTATGACAATTCTTCATTGCGTTTAAAAAATATGATTTATGTTGCATTAGGGCAATCCAAAATGGTGAGACGACCTATTGCAGGCTTATTACATGTGATCGTTTATATAGGTTTTATCATTATCAATATTGAAGTCTTAGAAATTATTATTGATGGTTTAATCGGTACCCATAGGGTATTTTCTTCTTTGGGTATTTTTTACGGCTTTTTGATAAATTCTTTTGAGATTTTAGCTGTTTTAGTCTTCGTAGCAGTTAGCGTATTTTGGATTAGAAGAATGGTACTTCGAATTCCTCGTTTTTGGAATAAAGAAATGAAGGGTTTTCCTAAGAATGATGCTTTGTATATACTGTATTTTGAAATGGTATTGATGACATTATTTTTAGTAATGAATGCCACAGATACTGCATTTCAACAAGCTAATTCAGGGAACAGTATCAGCCAGTTTATTGCACCTCTATTTAATGGATTTAGCACTGAATCGTTACATTTAATAGAACGGACCGCATGGTGGTTACACATTGCGGGGATATTGATATTCTTAAATTACCTGTACTATTCAAAACATTTGCACATTTTATTAGCTTTTCCTAACACGTATTATGCAAATTTGAATCCCAAAGGGAAATTAGATAATTTAGAGTCGGTAACCAATGAAGTGCAATTAATGTTAGATCCGAATGCCGACCCTTTTGCAGCTCCCCCTGAATCTGAAAGTGATCAGGTACCTGAAAAGTTTGGAGCAGAAGACGCAATCGATTTAAATTGGGTACAATTATTAAACGCATATACCTGTACCGAATGTGGTAGATGTACCTCTGTTTGTCCTGCAAATCAAACGGGTAAAGAATTGTCTCCCAGGGCGATCATGATGAAGACAAGAGATAGAGTAGAAGAAATAGGTAAAAATATCGACAAAAATGGTAAGTTTGTTGATGACGGGAAGAGTTTGCTCAATACTATTTCTGTTGAAGAACTTTGGGCATGTACCAGTTGTAATGCCTGCGTAGAAGAATGTCCGGTTAATATTGATCCTTTATCTATTATTATAGATATGCGTAGATTCCAGGTAATGGAAAAATCTGCTGCATCACAAGAATTAAACATAATGATGACAAATATTGAAAACAATGGTGCTCCATGGCAATATAGTCAAATGGATAGATTAAATTGGAAAGATGAATAGCGTAATAAATAAGTAAATAAAATGTGTAATATTAAATAAGAATGAAAAAAGAAGAGGTTGAAAAACTTTTACATGATAAAGTAGAAAAAGGACTACATATTAGTCCGATTTTACCCGAAGGGATAAAAAATTATCTGGTAGATATTGATGGGACCATTTGTGATGATATTCCCAATGAGGAACCCAAAAGAATGTTAACTGCCGAAGTGTATCCTGACGCATTAGTAACATTAAATAAGTGGTATGATGAAGGACATGTTATTTGTTTCTTTACCTCCAGAACGGAAGCACATAGGGAGTATACTGAAATTTGGTTAAAAAAACACGGATTTAAATATCATAGTCTGTTGATGGGCAAGCCTCGTGGAGGTAATTATCATTGGATTGACAATCACCTGGTAAAAGCCACTAGATATAGAGGAAAATTTACTGATTTGATAGCAAAAGAAGTGACTATTGAGGTTTTTGACGATGGTAAACATTAACAAAAATATTTTAAATAATTAAAATGACCCGTGCTAAGCACAGTCAAAATATCATTCCTGTAAAGGAAGAAATTTAATAACTCTAAATTAATTGATAATGAATGTACCTACCATGGCGGAGCTGATGGCTCAAGGTAAACAGCCCGAAGTATTATTTTGGGTTGGATGTGCTGGTAGTTTTGATGATAGAGCTAAGAAAATCACGAAAGCATTTGTTAAGATTTTAAACAATGCTAAGGTTGATTTTGCCGTATTGGGTACTGAAGAAAGTTGCTCTGGTGATCCAGCCAAGAGAGCGGGTAACGAATTTTTATTTCAGATGCAGGCCATGACTAATATTGAAGTCTTAAATGCATATGAAATAAAAAAAATAGTGACTACTTGTCCACATTGTTTTAATACCTTGAAAAATGAATACCCCGAATTGGGAGGTGCTTATGAAATAATGCACCATACTGAATTTTTAAAATCTTTATTGGATAGCGGTAGAATTACGATCGAAGGAGGCCAATATAAAGGAAAACGTATTACATTTCATGATCCTTGTTATTTGGGGAGAGCCAATGAGGTTTATGAAGCACCCAGGGAGTTAATTCAGAAATTGGAAGTTGAATTACTCGAAATGAAACGCTGCAAAAGTAACGGACTATGTTGCGGTGCAGGAGGAGCTCAAATGTTTAAAGAACCTGAAAAAGGTACTAAAGACATAAATATTGAACGCACAGAAGATGCGCTCGAAGTAAAACCAGATATCATTGCAACTGGCTGTCCATTTTGCAATACAATGATGACTGATGGAATTAAAAATAAAGAAAAAGAAAACGAAATAAAAGTATTAGATATCGTAGAATTGATTGCCAACGCACAAGATCTATGATTAAATCCCCGCCCAATTATGCCATATATTAAAGATAAAAACTTGGTAAATATCTACGAAGAGGTAGATAAAGCTAATCAAACTATATATAAATTAAATTCTTTATTAAAAGAGGAAGAAGAAAATATTTCCATCTTAAAAAAACATAGAATTATTTTAATTGCTTTTGGCTTGCTGTTATTGATCTTGTTTTTATGGTCTTTTGTTAATAAATCGACAAATCCGGGTGAAAAATATCTTCAAAAGAACAACTTAACACTGGTTGATATTGATTCCCTTCAACAATTAAAAGATGCTGCATCTATAGATAGAATGGATCAATTTGATGACGCTGACCTCGGGGAAGATGGTATTGCGGGAGAACCTATCATATACAGTATTCAAATAGGTGCTTTTACAAACTTCAAGGCCAAACTTTTTTCTGATGATCTGGCACATATGAAAGAATTTGAAGAAGGGGGTTTAAATAAATATGCCATCGGTAACTTCATTACCTATGCCGAAGCAAAAATTTTAAAGGATGATCTGAGAAATCTGGGCTTTAAAGATTGCTTTATCATTGCGCAATCATATGGAGAGAATGTTAATGTTAGAGAAGCCTTAGAGTTAAGTGAAGAAACACAATATTTGAATTAAGAACTCAAGAGGGTTGCTTTGTTATAAAACAGAGATATATCATACCGCATATTATTCTGATACCACGAAAGGTCAATTCTTTGAATACTAAAATAATTTTTTCCAACTAACAAATACTAAATTGCCATGCCAAAGGCATTTATCAAGGCTGCCCGCTTACGAACCTTACCCTTATCACTTTCAGGAATAATTGTTGGTAGTTTTTTAGCTTCGGCAGAAGGGTATTTTGATTGGAGAATATGTGCACTTGCATTATTCACTACTATTGGATTTCAGGTACTTTCTAACTTTGCCAATGACTATGGTGATGGTGTAAAAGGGACTGATAATATTGATAGGATCGGGCCTAAAAGGGCCTTGCAGAGCGGTGACATTACACCTAAACAAATGATGAATGCCATTAAGGTAACAGGAGCTGTAACCTTCGTTGTTGCATTGGTGTTGATCTATATTTCTTTTGGTAAACAACACCTAACATATTTCTTTTTGTTCTTGGCGTTTGGTATTGCAAGTATAGTAGCTGCCGTAAAATATACTATGGGTAAAAAAGCGTATGGTTATAGCGGTTATGGTGATGTTTTTGTCTTTCTCTTTTTTGGATTGTTAAGTGTAGTGGGTAGTTATTTTTTATATGCTAAACAACTCGATCTTATTATTTTTCTGCCTGCCATGGCGGTAGGAATGTTAAGTGTTGGTGTATTAAATTTAAATAATATGCGGGATCGAGAGTCTGATGCCAGGGCTGACAAAAAAACAGTAGTTGTAAAGATTGGTGAAGAATTTGCGAAATACTACCACTACTATTTATTAATTAGTGCTTTTTTATTAGCCTTAGTCTATACAACGATACGTTATCACTCTCCTATACAATTGTTATTTTTGATAGCTTTTATTCCTATTTTCAAACACCTTCATACGGTTTATAAAAATCAAGATGCTAAAAAATTGGATCCTGAATTAAAAAAATTGGCCCTAAGCACTTTTCTGTTTGCATTACTTTTCGGATTGGGACAAATATTATGACAAAAATCATTTTTCGAAAAAAAAATAAAAGATAGTTTTGTCTTTTTAATTTAAGTTTTGTGAGAAAAGTAATTGGAAGTTACATATTTCTAATGTTATATGCTGTGGCAATGTTCAGGCCCATTTTTCCGGTTATAGAGTACTTTGTAAACTATGATTATATAGTTGAACAACTATGTGAAAATAGAAGTAAACCTGTATTAGCTTGTAACGGAAAATGCTATCTGGCTAAAGAAATTGAAAAAACGGCACCGATACTTCCTGTTGATAACAAATCAAGAATTCCTACAATTGATTTTGACAAAGTGCCAGTGACTACGTTATTTATAGATAAATACGCAATACTAAGTCGTAACCATTCACAGGAACTAAAATTTACATATTCTAAAAATGCGAAAGTAAAAAATCACATAGAATATGTTTTCCGTCCTCCTAAGAATTTGGTATAACCGAATTATTCTATAGCATTTCTATACCACATGTCTTGCAGGAATTAGATAATAGAAGAAGCAATACTATGATTTGGATTTTAAGCCTGGTTTTGTTAAAAACTACTTGTCCTAAGTAGTTAATTTTTCATATCATAAATTAATAATATAATGATAAAGAATAAAATACTAATGATACTTATTATAGTATCATCGGGTGCAATTTTTGCACAACAAAAAACAATAAGTGGAGTAGTAATAGACGTTAAAACAAACAATCCAATTGAGAATGCCACGATTCGTTTAAAGAATTCTAACATATTTACGGTTACCGACGTAAATGGTAAATTCACAATACAAGTAAATACTAAGGATGCATTATTGGTTTCCCATATTAATTATAAAGAAAAAGTGGTTACAATTACAGCAATTGACGTTACAATTCTTCTACAACCAAGACCGATAAATTTAGATGACATCGTTGTGAAAGCTAATGTACTAAAAGACATATCGCAATCAAATGTAATAGTTGATAATATAAAGGCAACTACAAAACCCAGGAATGTTGGAGATTTGTTTAGAGACATAAAAGGTTTTGGAATTCAAAAAAGAGGAGCCTATGCTTCTGAACCTGTATTTCGGGCATTTAAGTATGAACAATTAAATGTTCAGTATGATGGGGGAATGAAGGTATTGAACGCTTGTCCTAATAGGATGGATCCTATAACCACACATGTGATTCCCGAGGAGATCGAAAAAATTGAAATCGTAAAAGGCCCTTTTACAGTTAGGTTTGGCCAAAATTTTGGTGGTATTATTAACCTCGTTACCAAAAAAAAATCAAATAAGACAGATGGTGTTAGCGGTTCCATAGCAACAGGATATGAGACCAACGGAGAGAATCTTTCAACCCATGGTAGTTTATCCTATGAAACCAATAAATTCGATATAACTGTAAACGGAGAATATAGGGATTACGGTAATTATGAAGACGGAAATGGTATAGAAGTCCCTTCATCATTCAGAACTACTGACTATTCAATAAAAGCAGGTTACGAACCTACAGATAAACAGCGATTACAATTCAGTTGGCGGCAATCTTTTGGGCGGGATATTAGACATGCCGGTTTACCCATGGATTCACCCTATGATGATAGTTTTCTAGCAGGTCTGGATTATAAGATAACCGATATTTCCAATAAGGTCAGCTCTCTTTCTGTTAAAGGGTTTTATTCAGATGTAGATCATTTGATGACCAATGAAGGCAGGCCAAGTTTTATGATGACAGAGGCTCGTTCTAATGTATTTGTGACTACTTATGGTGGTAAAACCGAACTTACTATTTCTCCTTCAGACAAGATGTTCTTATTCGTAGGAATTGATGCTAATCTTATTGCAAGAGAAGGAAATAGAATTAGATTGGTAAAAGTAATGAATGGAAATCCACTACCAAATCCCAGGACTTTTACCGATAAAATTTGGCAGGACTCTAAATTAAATGATTACGGAATTTTTGCCGAAAGCAATTATAAAGTTACGGATATGTATACATTAACGGCTGGTATTAGGGGCGATTTTATCAACGCATCTATCAATGATCCTGAACAAGACTTTTTAGATCTCTATGGAGGCACTATCGAAGATAGTAATGAGACGAATATTAGTGGAACTTTATCGATCAAATATAAAAATGAAGGTTTTCAGGCACAGCTGGCTTTAGGTAGAGGTACAAGAACAGCTTCAATGATTGAGCGTTATATAAACCATTTTAGCGTAGGAGTAGACCCCTATGAATATGTGGGAAATCCGAATTTAGATTCTGAAGTTAACAATCAGGTTGAAATTTCCTTTAGAAAAGAAACGAATACCATTGAAACCGGAGCGAGTGTATTTTATTCTCTAATTCAAGATCACATCGTGCCAGTTGTAGACGAAGATATTCCGCGAAAGTTCATGCCAACTGCGCAACCTCAATTTGCTAAGCGATTTATAAATATTGATGAAGCTGTGCAAGCCGGGTTTGAACTGTATTGGAACTATAAGATCTCCGAGAGTTTACAGTTTACATCAGATGTTTCCTATACCTATGCTCAAAATAGGGAATTGAACGAACCGTTAGCTCAAATCGTACCATTAACAGCACATGGGGCGATGAAATTTGAAAAAACAAAATTTTGGTTGCATTTGAATTCAAGATTTGTTGCAGCTCAGCGAAGAGTTTCTACGAGTTTTATGGAACAGGAAACAGGCCATTTTGCAATATTCGATTTTAGCCTTGGTATAAAACCTATTAAAAATTTAACAATCGGTGCTTCTGTACTTAATATTTTCGATAAAGCGTACACCGAGCATTTGAATTTCTCTTATAAAAATTCAAATTTGTTATCAGGAAGAATATTTGAACCCGGTAGAAACTTTACTGTAAGAGCAAGCTATAATTTTTAAATTTTAATGTATTGCCAGAATCTGCGAATAGAAAAATGCTGTTCGCAGATTTTTTTTACCTCAATTTCAGATATGGAAATTTTTCACTAAATTAGATTCAAATAATCATAAATACATAAACGCATGAAAATAACATACCTGGGCCATGCTTCGCTCAGTATAGAAGCTCATGGAAAAGTAGTACTTGTTGATCCTTATATTACTGCTAATGACTTAGCCAAGAATATCGATATTAATAAATTAGAAGCCGATTATATTTTGATCACACATGCACATGGTGATCATGTATTGGATGTAGAGGCCATTGCAAAACGGACAGATGCAACAATAATTTCGAATTTTGAAGTGGTAAATTATTTTGGAGAAAAAGGATTGAAAGGACACCCCATGAATCACGGAGGTACCTGGAAATTTGATTTTGGTAAGCTGCATATGGTCAACGCCATTCATACAAGCTCTTTTCCTGATGGTGCCTATGGAGGGAATCCGGCCGGATTTGTCCTGGAAACAGCACACCATCGTATTTATATAGCCGGAGATACGGCATTGACCTATGATATGAAACTGATTCCCAAGGTAATCGGCAAACTCGACTTAGCCATATTACCTATTGGAGATAATTTTACTATGGGTATTGATAGTGCAATTGTTGCATCAGATTTTGTTGAATGCAATAGGATTCTAGGCTATCATTATGATACTTTCGGCTATATAGAAATTGATCATAAAAAAGCCATAGCAAAATTTGGTAAAAAAAATAAAGAGTTGATACTCTTAAAAATAGGCGCTAACTTAAAAATTTAACTTCGGCATCTAATTAATAAATATTTCATAAATTTATCCAACTAACTTAGAACTAATAAATTATGAATGTCTTATTGTATGTATTGCTGGGTTTTGTATTGCTTATTATTATTTTAGGAATGATAGCTCCTAAGAGCTATGAGGTCAATAGAAGTATTATAATTAATAAACCACTTTCAGAAGTTTTTTCATATTTGAAATCATTAAAAAACCAGGATAATTGGTCTCCCTGGGCTCAGAAGGATCCGGATATGAAAAAAACTTTTATCGGAACCGATGGTGAAGTGGGATGTATTTCTGCCTGGGAAGGCAACAAACAAGTGGGCAGTGGAGAGCAAGAGATCACCAATATTATTGAAAACGAAGTTATCGAATCAGAACTTCGATTTTTAAAACCATTTAAATCATCTTCCGATGCTTATCTAAAAGTGAACGAGCTTGATACTGGCACCAAAGTAATTTGGGGTTTTAGTGGTAAGAATAAATTTCCGATAAGTATAATGATGTTATTTATGAATATGGATAAAAGTGTTGGAAAGGACTTTGAGGAAGGCCTGGGAAACTTGAAAAACATATTAGAAAGTTAAATTTATTTTGATAATGAAAAAAATCCTAAAAATACTACTGGGTGTTATGAGCATTGTTGCACTCATTTTTTTAGCTACAGGGTTGGTCGTTAAAGAAACAACCTATGAAGTTTCCACTACAATTAATAAACCTGTAGAAGAAGTCTTTACGGCCTTCAATGACCATACAAAAATTAAAGAATGGATACCCACAGTAAAATCATTTGACGCAATTGAAGAAAAAGAGGGAAAAGTCGGCAGTACCTATAAGATGATCGTTGATGAAAACGGTAAGGATTTTGAAATGAAAGAAACTATTACTGCATTTGAGGTGAACAAAAAAGTGGGATTGGAATTTGATGTGAAGGGTATGTTAAAAACGGATGCGATAATTTTTACTTCAGATGGTGACAAAACCACCATTACCAATCGATCAATTTGTAAAGGAACCAATTACCTGTTAAAATGTACCTTTCCTTATTTTAAATCTGTTTTTAAAAGCACTGATCAGAAGTATTTAGATAATTTTAAAAAGCATATCGAAAAAACAAATTAGTTATGAAGCCAAATATGGTAGGTTGGTTTGAAATTCCGGTTACAAATATGGATAGAGCCGTCGCATTTTACAATGAAGTGTTTCAAATTGAAATAGCAGTACATAAGCTGGATAATATAATTATGGGTTGGTTCCCCTTTGCGGATGATCAAGAAGCTAAAGGAGCCTCAGGTTCTTTAGTGTATAATGAGGAGTTTTATAAACCTTCAACCGAAGGTATATTGGTCTATTTTACTTCAAGGAAGGGTGATATCAATGATGAATTAAGCCGAATTGAAAAAGCAGGCGGTACTATTTTACAAGCCAAGACCCAAATTTCTGAAGACCACGGCTATTATGCCTTGGTTTTAGATACAGAAGGGAACAGGGTGGCTTTGCATTCTCAGAAATAATACTTTTTTCTTAGGCAGTTAGCTAGTGTTACAATATTTTCAAACGGAGGTTAGAAGCTTTAGCGATTCACTTACTATTAACTGTTATAGTATAAAAATATTAATTCTTAATTAGTTTCTTGGTAGTAAAACCATTGTCAAAAAATATTCTAACAATATAAACTCCAGTTGATAAATTATCCATTGGAATTGAATCAAAATTTGAATTTATTTCTTTAACTTTTTTGCCTAGAATAGAAAATATTTCCACTTTCAAAAGTGGTATTTCTGAATCAATAGTTAAAATATTCGTAACAGGATTTGGATATAATGAAATGGATTTAGAAAAAACTTCTTCATCAATTCCTAAAGCAGCGCAATCTTCAGAATAGATAGCAGTAGCATCTTTCATCCAATTATCATAAGGTGCTATTCCCGCATTTGCGGCATCTTCGTCATCTACTTGAATACAGGTTAGCAATGAGTTTCCAAAAGCCAAAAATTCATAAATGCTGGTGTTATTATTATTTTTGATATTTAGAGTTTCAAGAAAATTATTTGCACAATTAACAACTCGAAGCGATGTGTGTTGACTTAGATCTAAATTTGAAAGTTGATTTCCGGTACAGCCAAACTCTTTAAGTTTCAAATTTTTGCTCACATCTAAAGTTGTAAGTTGCATTGTATCACAAAATAACCATTCAAGATTTGTGTTTTGGCTGACGTCTAAAGTTGTGAGTGGATTGCCAGTACAGTCTAAATTTATCAAATTTACGCAATTACTAACATCTAAATCTATTAAGTTATTATTATCGCAATATAAAGTAACAAGATTGATATTTTGACTTACATCTAAACTGGTAAGTTGATTGTCACGACAATCTAAATTTTTTAAACTTATGAAGTCTTCGATACCCGTTAAGTCTTTTATCCCAAAATAAGGAACCTGTATAGTTGTTATTCCGGCAATATCTGTCGTAGCCACGCTACCATTTATAATACCATCTGAATCAATGCCAAGATCGATTAAATATTGTTCAAAATATTCATCAGGTATAGCAGTAGAGTTTTCACAATCTTCTAAGTATGTAGCGGTATCATCTTTGACCCAACTATCATAAGGTACTTCATTAGCATTTGCTGCATCGGCATTATCCACTTCAATACATGTTAATAATGGGTTATTACTTGAATTAAAAGTAGATAGGATTGAATTATTACCGTTTTTAACATTTAAAATGGTCAGTTGGTTATTATGGCAGTTAACTTCATTTAAGTTAATATTGTTCACCAAATACAAAGTTCCGAGCTGATTATTGTTACAATATAAATTTTCAAGATTTATGTTTTGAGAAATACCTAATCCTGTCATGGTGTTGTAGGCACAATTTAAAAATGCTAAATTAGGTACGCTGGTAATATCCAAACTTAAAATCTCATTAGAGCTGCAATTTATTGTTGTCAGATTTGTATGTTGGCCCAAAGTTAAATTTGTAAATGGTTGAGATTCACCACCTCGCCCTAAATAATAATTATTCGCGCAATTTAAATATTCAAGCTTTGTATTTTGACTCACATTTAGCCCTGTGAGTCCTGTATTTGAACATATCAACGTTTTTAAATTTGGGTTTAAGCTTGGATTCAGACCACCTTCAAGGTCAGGATTGTAAGAGAAATTTAAATATTCAAGAGCTGTATTTTGGGTTACATTTAAAGTAAAGGGTTCTATCCAATCATCATATTGATTACTACAATTTAAAATTTTAAGGTTTGTATTTGAGCTCACGTTTACATCAAAAAGATGGTTATTCTGACAATACAATTCAGTTAAATTGGTAAAATCTTGAATACCCACTAAAAAAGAAATACCCTTATTAGAAATATCTAGGATTGTAACATCTACAATATCTGAAGTAGCCACACTACCATTTATAATACCATCTGAATCAATACCTAAATCAATTAATGCCTGTTCAAAGGCCGTATCTGGGATTGCTGTCGTTTGAGCGCTTATAGTACTCGATATAAATAAATGCAAGAAAAGGATGAGAGAAAAATAATTTCTTACCATAACCCTGATTATTTAGATGATTTATACAGAATAAGTTATATGAATTTGATCTATAAGGCAATGATATATGTCACATAGTTACTTTTCTTATAATAAGGTAGGAAGGAAAAGAAAAAAGTACAGTAACTTATAACGTAAATGTAAGTAATAAAAAAGATAAGCTATACTATTTGTACCCTCGCTAGGAATCGAACCTAGATCTAAAGTTTAGGAAACTTCTATTCTATCCGTTGAACTACGAGGGCAATTGTGGCGCAAAAATAATATATATTTGCTGGGTAATGAAAGTTTAGCTCGATAAAATATGCAAGCGCATTTTAAAAAGTACATTCTTAATTTCAAACAACCCGGCGGAACTTCCAGGGGAGTATTACATACCAAAGAAACCTACTTTTTATTTATAGAAGATGATGGCAAAACAGGCATTGGAGAATGTGGTTTGTTTAAAGGATTGAGCGTAGATGACAGGCCTGACTATGAAGAGAAATTACAATGGGTATGTACGAATATTCAGTTGGGAAAAGAGGAAATACTAAAACAGGTCTCTGACCTGCCGTCTATTCAGTTTGGTGTTGAGCAAGCTTTTCTATCACTTCAAAGTGAAAATCCGTTCGAATTATTCCCATCCGCTTTTACACAAGGTACCGATGCAATACCAATTAATGGATTGATATGGATGGGTGCTCCCGCTTTTATGAAACGGCAGATCAATGAAAAATTAAAAACAGGATTTACCACCTTAAAATTAAAAATTGGTGCGATCGATTTTAAAGCTGAAATGGAATTGTTACAATCCATCCGCACCGAGTATTCATCTCAGGAAATTGAATTGAGGGTGGATGCCAATGGTGCCTTCGACCCCAACAATGCATTGGAAAAACTAAAGCGTTTATCTGATTTTGAGCTGCATTCTATCGAACAGCCCATCAAGGCCGGGCAATGGCATGAAATGGCGGAGCTATGCTCAAAAACACCCTTGCCTATTGCGTTGGATGAAGAACTGATAGGTATTTTTTCTTCAGAAGAAAAAGAAAGATTGATCAATTCCATTCAGCCTCAATATATCATCTTAAAACCAAGTTTGATCGGTGGCTTTGATGGAAGTTCAACCTGGATTGAGATTACAAATGCCCATGATGTGGGCTGGTGGATAACTTCCGCCTTAGAAAGCAATATAGGTTTAAATGCCATTGCGCAGTTTACCTATTCATTGGGTGTCAATGTGCCACAAGGCTTGGGAACCGGTAGCTTATTTACCAATAATTTTGATTCGCCGTTGATGGTAGAACAAGGACACTTGCATTATAAACCTGATTTAAAATGGAACGTTAACTTATAATTGTATTTTTGACCAAATAATTAAAAATCGAATTGATGAATTTTATACAACAGGCTTATAAAGGGAAGAATGACTGGTGGCGATACCTCATTACAATAGCCATTGTGATGTTGCCTTTTATACTAAATTTTGTGATGTATATCGTTTTTCCGGAGCTATTTGAAGATTTATATTCCGATATGGAAAATTTTCAGGGAGACAAAAACGTATTTCTGATCGAGAATCTTATTCCCTTTGTGGTGTTGCTGTTCCTTTTATTCTTATTTATAAAATTCCTGCATAAAAGATCCATCACCAGTTTAATTACCAGCCGTTCTAACACCGACTGGAAACGGGTATTTTTTGCTTTTGGCCTATGGGTCTTTATTTCTGTTGTGGTGCTGGCGATTGGAATTTCTATGGATTCTGAAAACCTGATCTGGAATTTTAAACCCATTCCTTTTTTACTGTTGGTGCTAATTTCATTAGTATTGCTGCCCTTACAAACTAGTTTGGAAGAGTTGTTGTTTCGGGGGTATTTAATGCAGGGATTGGGTATATTGGTTAAGAATCGATGGTTTCCCTTGATCATAACCTCGGTGCTGTTTGGTTTAATGCACAGTTTGAATCCCGAAGTAGAAAAGCTGGGCTATGGTATTATGGTATTTTATATCGGTACGGGGTTATTATTCGGAATAACAACCTTAATGGATGAAGGTACCGAATTGGCACTCGGATTGCACGCTGCGAATAACGTCGTTGCTGCCATTTTTGTAACCGCCAACTGGACGGCTTTTCAAACCGATGCTTTATATATTGATACCTCTGAACCGTCGTTGGGTTGGGAAACCTACTTGCCCGTATTTGTTTTATATCCTATAGTATTATTGATCTTATCGAAAAAATATGCTTGGAAACAATGGCCTGAAAAGCTGTTTGGCCGTATTGAGAAATCGGCCCCTGTTGAAAATGTTTTAAACGATCAACTAATTGAGTAAACCGCGTATATAAATGGTTGTCATTCCCGGTCTGAACTACCGGCAAAATACGCATTTTCCGGACCATGATACTTGATATGGACCCTCTCTTTTTTATGAGTTAATTTAATTTTTGTGAATATTCGTAAAGCAATTTCTCAGATTGAAAAAAAGAGAAAAAATCTTTTTTTTTGTATGTACAGGACCCTATCTAAGTTTTAGAAAATTAAAAAGACAATACTGGTATACTAATGTTACAAAAATACAGTTATAGTGCTATTGCAAGCAACCTAAAAAAACCCACAATGAAAAAATTGAACCTATTATTTGCTCTTTTAATTGGACTGACAATGCTATCTTGTTCTTCGGAAGATGAACTTGGGATTTCAAATGCTAAAAATTTAATTTCTATAACAAAAGATAGTTATATTCGCGGTAACACGAACATTTATGCATCCTCAAAATTTAATTTCAAAAACAATAAATTAATTGATATTGAACACCTTGATGGTAGTTATGATTTGATAGATTACGAAGGAAATGTAATATCGAAAATTTCAGAATTTGATGCAAATGGTAATTTGGAATGGACAACAACATATACATATGATGGCTCCAAGAGATTAACACAAAAAAAGGTTGTTCCCAGTCCTACGAATCCTATTACTGATGTCAGCCGCCAAAAAGATTTTTTATATGATGGAGGCATAATTCAATCTGTATTATCGTGGAGTGATTACGACGGATCATATAAAAGTACTATTTCAATAAATGAAGAAGGTTACATTACTGAAGACAAGGCATTCTTTTCAGATGGTATACTTTTTTCTTCTTTTATTTTTAACTATACCAATGAAAATTTATCTAAAGTAATTCACAAGGATCATGAGGGTATAACCAAATTTGAAGTCACGTATAATTATTTAGACAAAATAGCCTCAGATGCTTATTGTTATAATAAATACTTATTTGGTGATGAATGGAAAAATAATTCGTCATTGAACAAGCAGTTTGGATTGGGACATTTTGATTCTTTTGAAATAAGCAAGAATTTTATTAAAGATTTGTCTTGGTCATATTCCAGCTCTGTGCTTGATTATTTAAGGACAGAAACATTTGAGTATGAATTTGATGCTGAAGACTATCTTATTAAACAAACTCGAAATGTTACTGAATCGAACGGAGAAACTTCTAAAGTTATTACAAGCTTTGAATATCAATAATAAACCGTTTGTAATACCTCGTAAAAATAATATTTAAATTTAGAGTTTATCCGGGCTTCGTGCAATTTTGAGACCGCCAACCGGACGGCTTTTTAAACGGACGCACTGTATATTGACACTTCTGAACCTTCGTTGGGTTGGGTGACCTTTGTACCTGTGTATTATCTTATTGATCAAACAACTAATGTATGTGAATGGTTGTCTTTGACTCTATCGTACCGAAACTTCAGGGTCGATTTCCTGCTTGCCTGCCTTTCAGTTGGTAGCGGCAGAAATCTATTAGAAATCAAAGGGTAATTTTTAATTCCCCATATTTTGCTTCTCGTTTTCAGCTTTTCAATTTTTATGTGTTTTATCGACAGATTAATTTATTTTTTTTATATTAGTTGAGTAAATAAGGATTTTGCTCAGTAAATTACTCATTTTTCTTTCCGCTCCCTACTAATATAAATGAGGTAATTGATTCCGTTATTAGTAGAGTCTGATTGCATTATAATTAAGATAAGGATTAACATAAAAATAGTTGCTATGTCAAAAAATTTATCCAGGTTATTTATAGATGGTTCAGAGGTTTTATCGGATGCCACCTTTGATGTAGAGATTGGTCAGTTGATGGGTACACATAATCATTTTACAGTG
>Ga0209633_10001410_pt1 | contig 24771 bp, 22 predicted proteins | sample Cruoilmetagenom1_FD_187290 | JGI IMG/M metagenome (GOLD analysis project Ga0209633, IMG submission 187290) | Oil polluted marine microbial communities from Coal Oil Point, Santa Barbara, California, USA - Sample 1 (SPAdes) (version 2) | ecosystem: Environmental > Aquatic > Marine > Oil seeps ...
GCCAAGTGTATCTGACACTTTCGGAAATTGATATGTCTTGAACCAATTCATTGCCTCCATTGCCTTATAAATAGCATTATCTCCTAAACCATGTGCTGCATGACCGGCTGTGCCCTGTGCGTAACAATCCAATACCAGCAATCCTTTTTCGGCTATAGCCAATTGCATTAAAGTCGGCTCTCCAACGATAGCTACATCTATCTTTGGAATTATGGAAAGCATACTATTGAGTCCTTTATGCCCAGAGCTTTCTTCTTCTGCGGAAGCAACGATCACCAGATTATATTTCAAATTTTCATACTCATAAAAATATGCAAACGTTGCCAACAATGACACCAAAGATCCTCCGGCGTCGTTACTCCCCAATCCGAATAGTTTTCCATCAGTTATTTCCGGATAAAAAGGGTCTTTTGTATACCCTTTATTCGGTTTTACCGTATCGTGGTGTGAATTTAACAGGATCGTAGGTTTTGAAGCATCAAAGAATTTGTTCTTCGCCCAAACATTATGATCATTGCTCTCAAACTTTATATTATGAGTTGAAAACCACTGCATGATCAGCAAGGCGGTTTCATCTTCTTCAGAGGAAAAAGAAGGCTTTGCAATCATATTTTGTAATAATACTATGGCTTCTTGTGTGAGTTTTTCTATCATAAGGTTAGGCTTGTATATTTTTGGTTTTTGTTTACAATAACACTCGGATTTCCTATCACTATTTTAGCTACACCTTTATTTAATGCATAAAAACAATTTTCTAATTTTGGCAGCATACCATCTGCAATGACACCTGCTTGTTTTAATTTTTCATAGCTGTTGGAATTCATATTTTCTATTACTGAATCATCATTGTTCACATCTTTTAAAACTCCGTTCTTTTCAAAGCAATAGATTAATTGAACCTGATATATGCTTGCTAATACCGATGCAACTTCCGAGGCAATAGTATCAGCATTCGTATTTAATAATTGTCCGTTTTTATCATGTGTAATAGCGCAAAATACCGGCGTAAGATTATTCTCTAAGAACAATTTTATCAAGGAAGAATTTACTTGATCTATATCACCGGCAAAACCATAATCAATATCTTTGACAATACGTTTATGTGCTTTAATACTATTGGCGTCAGCACCGGACAAACCAATAGCGTTACAATTGAATTGCTGCAATTGCGCTGTGATCTTTTTATTCAACAAACCTGCATAGACCATGGTTACGACATCTAAGGTTTCCTCATTTGTAACACGTCTTCCATTGATCAGTTTAGGCGTTAGACCGATCTGAGCTGCCAATTCAGTTGCTTTTTTTCCACCTCCGTGAACTAGTATTTTTAAGCCTTCAACGGATGCAAAATCAGTTAAAAAAGAAGTCAATGCTTCTTCATTATTGATCACATTACCGCCTATTTTAATAATATATACGATGGGTTTATCCATTTTCCAATATCTTTTTTAATACGACTTGAGCTGCAAACGTCCTGTTATTCGATTGCTCAATTACCAGTGAATTTTTACTATCAATAACGGCATCTTCTACCACCACATTCCGCCTTACCGGTAAACAATGCATAAATTTCGCACTGTTAGTTAATAGCATCTTTTTATTGTTGATCATCCAGTCGCTATCTGTAGTCAATACTTTACCGTAATTGGTATAAGCACTCCAGTTTTTTGTGTAAATAAAATCAGCATTCGCAAATGCTTTTTCCTGATTGTATTCAATACTAACATTTTCAGAGATTTCAGGATGTAATTCATAACCATAAGGATGGGTAATAACAAGATCAACATCAGACAGTTTCATAACACTTACAAAAGAATTGGCTACTGCCTGAGGCAATGCCTTTGGGTGTGGTGCCCAGCTTAACACCACTTTAGGTCTCACTTTCTTTTGATGTTCTTTAACAGTAATGGCATCAGTCAAGGCTTGCAACGGATGTTCAGTTGCACTTTCTAAGCTCACAATAGGAACGCTGGCATATTTCACAAAAGCGCTCATCACTTTCTCGTTATAGTCTTCTTTTTTATTTACCAATCCCGCAAAAGTCCTGATAGCCAAGATATCGCAATATTGTGAAATTACCTGAGCCGCTTCTTTTACATGTTCTGCTGCTGTATTTTTCATAATGGTACCATCTTCAAATTCAAGCGCCCAGCCATCGTCAGAAATATTCATTACCATGACTTCCATTCCTAAATTCAATGCTGCTTTTTGAGTGCTTAAACGGGTGCGTAAACTCGGATTAAAAAACAACATGACAATCGTTTTATTTTTGCCTAAAGATTGAAAATTATAGGGGTTCTTTTTTAGAAAAAGAGCCTCATCAATTAGACTAGATAATGAAGTTATGTCTGATATGGATGTATATTTTTTCATTTTATTTATTTTTTCCGGATTCCCACTCCTGGCCACCGGCAGGCGGGTACACAGGAATGACAATTTGTTTTAAATTTTATTCCAGCACCTCTTTCAACGCATCGAAAAATATATCAATATGTTCCTTTTTTACCGTTAATGGAGGAAGAATTCTCAATAAATTCCTATTGTTTGCCCCTCCTGTAAAAATGTGTTTATCATAAATTAGGTTTTTTCTTAATTCGGCTACCTCAAAATCAAATTCGAGTCCTAACATTAATCCTCTTCCTTTGACGTTTTTTACCTGTTCTATTTTTGCTGCTTCGGCAATGAAATAATTTGATAACTGCTCGACATTTTGCATTAGGTTTTCTTTTTCAATAACATCTAATACTGCAATTCCCGCAGCACAAGCCAAATGATTGCCGCCAAAGGTAGTCCCTAACATTCCATAGCTTGCCTGAAACTTAGATGAAATAAGGGTACCCCCGATTGGAAATCCGTTACCCATACCTTTCGCCACTGAAATAATATCGGGTTTAACATCGTGAAACTCGTGTGCAAAAAATTTACCGCTTCTACCATATCCTGACTGTACCTCATCGGCTATAAAGACCACGTCGTGCTGCTCACATAAATTTTCCAGCTCCTGAAAAAATAATGTGGTGCCTTCATCCAATCCTCCAACACCCTGAATACCTTCAATGATCACTGCACAGACATCCCCTTTTATCAGTTCTTTCTTCACCAGATCCATATCATTTAAAGGTAAAAATGTCGTTGGATTCGTACTATTGATTGGTGCAATGATCTTTGGATTATCGGTTACCGAAACTGCAACTGATGTTCTCCCATGAAATGAATTTTCAAAAGCTATTACTCTTTTTTTATCCGTATGAAAGGAAGCCAGCTTTAACGCATTTTCATTTGCTTCAGCACCTGAATTGCATAAAAACAAACGATAATCCTGATAACCTGAAACCTCGCCTAATTTTTCCGCCAATTCTACTTGTAAAGGATTTTTAACTGCATTCGAATAAAATGCGATTACCTCTAGTTGCTCCTTTAATTTTAATATATAATGAGGATGTGAATGACCAATTGAAACCACACCATGGCCACTATACATATCTAAATATGTTTTTCCCTTATCGTCAGTAATAAAAACATCCTTCCCTTTTACGGGAGTGACATCATACAACGGATATACATCGAATAAATTCATACTTACATTTTTGAAATTTCATTAATTTTATTAAAAGAAGTAACAATACCTTTAATCAATGACGAGCTTAATCCCTGATGTTCCATTTCATTTAAACCTTCGATAGTACAACCTCTGGGTGTAGTTACTTTATCTATCTCTTCTTCAGGATGATTGCCAGATTCTACCAATAAGGTGGCTGTTCCTAAACAGGTCTGCATGGCCATTTCCTGGGCTATATGTGATTCAAACCCAAGCTGGATAGCTCCTTGAGTGGTTGCCCTGATCAATCGCATCCAAAAAGCAATGCCACTGGCACAAATAACTGTAGCTGCTTGCATTTGTTCTTCAGGAATTTCAATAGAAGTTCCCAATCGGTTAAAAATGGCCAAAGCAATATTGATCCTCTTTTCCCCCTTTTCATTACTGCATACACATGTGATGGATTTTCCCACTGAAATTGCCGTATTAGGCATAGAACGAATAATGTAATTATCTGAGCCAATCAATGCTTCTATTGCTTTAATTTTAAAACCGGTTATCGTAGATATAATGACGTGATTTTCGGTAAACAGATCGGCAACCTCCACTAGTATTTTCTCAAAATGGTTTGGTTGTACGGCAAATATGAGTATGTCAGAATTGGTAACAGCTTCCCTATTATCGGAAGAAATATGAACACTGTCATATTCAGACATACTTTCTATACTTTCCGTATTCCGTTTTGTTAAATACAGTGTCGTGACTGCATTGTTAATGATAAGCCCTTTTGCGATGGAGATTCCTAAATTCCCTGCTCCTATAATTGCTATTTTCATTTGATTATTTTTTTTTCTTTCAATTCAGGTATTTATTCTATTTATTATTCTAATTCTTTACTATCCCTATTTTAAAAATAGGTTGCTTTCAATTGTAATCCTTCATCTTCAGCAAAACCCAACATCAAATTCATATTATGTACCGCTTGTCCGGAAGCACCTTTTACCAAATTATCGATGACACTTGTTATCAGTAATTTATTTTTGTGTTTATGAAGGTGTATTAGACATTTATTGGTATTTACCACTTGTTTTAAGTGTAGTTCCGCGTCACTAATATTCGTAAATACTGCATCCTTATAAAAATCTTGATACTGCATTTTTGCTTCTTCAACAGTTCCTTCAAAATCAGTATAGGCCGTTACAAAAATTCCTCTGCTAAAATTTCCTCTGTTAGGCATAAAATAGATCTCTTCTGAAAACGAATTCTGTAGTTGCTGTACACTTTGATGAATTTCACCTAAATGCTGATGTGTAAATGGTTTATAATATGAGAAATTATTATCACGCCATGTAAAATGGGTTGTTTTTGACAATGATGTGCCTGCACCTGTTGCCCCGGTTACTGCGTTTATATGGACAGCATCCTTTAATAATGCATTTTTTGCTAATGGCAAGATTGCCAATTGTATGGCTGAAGCAAAACAACCGGGATTCGCAATATAACTGGAAGTTTTAATTGCTTCTTTATTCAGTTCAGGTAAACCGTAAATGAATTTTTTATCTCGAAAAGTTGCATTTTCATGTAACCTGAAATCATTACTCAGATCGATAATTTTAGTAGAGCCCGAAAATTGATTCTTTTCTAAAAAGCCTTTAGAATTACCATGTCCTAAACATAAAAATAATACATCAACTTTGTCATTAATACTATTGGTAAATTTCATTGTTGTTTCACCTACCAAATCCCGATGGATACTGCTTATGTTATTGCCTGCATTGGAAGTGCTATATATGAAATCAATGTTTACATTTTTATGATGCAATAATATCCTGATAAGCTCTCCTGCAGTATATCCTGCCCCACCTATAATTCCGATTTGTATCATAATGAATTATTTACTTGTTTAACTATTTTATTCTGATTCGATAATATCTTAATAAATCCTTTGGCATCGTCTGCTGTCCATCCGGTATTCATTTCACCATATGATGCAAAAGAAGCATTCATCAGATCATTTGGAGAAGTAACACCGTCAATGGTAAACCTATATGGATGTAATGTCACCATAACATCACCATTTACATGTTCTTGAGAGTCTTCTAAAAAGGCCTCAATATTTCGCATTGCTTCGTCTAAATATTGGCCCTCATGCAGCATGGTACCATACCAATTTGCTAAGTACTCCTTATGATGTTGTTGCCATTTGGTTAACACGTGCTTTTCTAATAGATGATGTGCTTTAATTATAATCATCGGTGCCGCTGCTTCAAAACCAACTCTACCTTTAATACCAATTATGGTATCCCCTACATGAATATCTCTACCAATAGCAAATTTTGAAGCTATTTCATTAAGCATCTCAATATTCTTTTCCGGATAACTTTTTGTATAATTTATGGCAATTAGTTCTCCTTTTTCAAAACTTAATTTTACTTTTTCAGATACCTGTTTTTCTAATCGACTAGGATATGCCTCCTCGGGTAATGGTTTATGCGATGTTAGGGTTTCGGCACCCCCAACACTTGTTCCCCAAAGTCCTTTATTAATAGAATATTTGGCTTTTTCCCATTCCATGTCAATATTATTTTGTTTTAAATAATCAATTTCCTCTTGACGGGAAAGTTTATTATCTCTAATGGGCGTAATAATTTTTATTTCCGGCGCTAAAATTTGAAAAATCATATCAAAGCGTACCTGGTCATTGCCTGCACCCGTACTACCATGGGCTATATGTGTAGCATTGATCTTTTTGGCATGATTCACTATTTCAATGGCTTGAATGATTCGTTCAGCACTAACTGAAAGTGGATACGTATTATTTTTTAATACGTTACCGAACACTAAATATTTTACCACTTTATTATAAAACGATTCTATAGCATCAATTGAAGTATATGAATGAACACCCAATTGAATTGCTTTCTCTTTTATATTTCTAATTTCCGTTTCAGAAAAACCTCCCGTATTTACACTAACGGCATGAACCTCATAACCTTCATCTTTAGAAAGTTTTAATGCGCAATACGAAGTATCTAATCCACCACTATACGCTAGTACTAATTTTTTATCCATTTTTTTTATTCTTTAAAAACAATGCTTGTTTAATATTTTTTAATCGTTGTAAAACCCTTTTGTTGTAAGGATGTTTTTGCTCACTTTTCTTTTTTGAATTAGCATCTTGCAAAGGGTCATAGAGCATTCCCGTACATAAACACAATTTTTCTTCTGTTCGGGTCAAGACATCATAATTTTTACAGGTCTGACAACCTTTCCAAAAGTCTTTATCGTCAGTCAATTCAGAAAAAGTCACGGGCCTGTATCCAAGGTCATAATTAATTTTCATAACTGCCAAACCGGTTGTAATTCCGAAAATTTTCGCTTCTGGAAATTTCTGTTTGGAATAATCAAAAATGACTTTTTTAATTTTTTTAGCCAAGCCTTGATTTCTATAATCAGGATGCACAATTAAGCCTGAATTTGCAACGAACTTACCATGCCCCCAAGCCTCAATATAGCAGAAGCCTGCAAAATTATTATCATCTAATGCAATAACAGCATTCTTATTTTCAAGTTTTGCGATGATATATTCCGGTGTACGTTTCGCTATTCCGGTTCCACGTATTTTTGCAGAATCGGCTATCGTCTCACATATGATAGTCGCATATTTGCTATGCGATTTGTTGGCAATGACAATATCCATTAGTATTGAAATTGTAAATTAAAATTGTTTGAAAAATAGTGTGTTGAAAAAAGAACCGGACTCACCTAAGTTCCATAAAAAAAAATGTACCCTTACGGGCGACGGCGCACAGAAATGCGTCTTAGAATTGAGGGAATAGTATGTGATTGTATTGTTTTCACAGGACAATAGTATAGCTTTTATCTGAAAAATCATAAAAAAAATATTAAAATGTATTAATTATTATGATTTCTTTTAAATAAGAAGTTCAAAAATCATTTATTCAAAATTTATATCCCTATAATTTAGAAAATCTTCAAAAAACTATTAAATAAGTTTATATGCTATTGATTTTTAAATAGTTAAAACAAAAGTTTTTAGCTTCTATTAACATTTTTGCAATTGAACACTTCCGTTTTGATATTTTTGATTCAAACGCTAAGCAATGATTCATCAAGAATTTGATTTTAACCATTTCAATACTAAATTCTATGGTCAATATTGGCAAGCCGACACTACCAAAGCCGTCGTAATTTTGGTCCACGGTATGGGAGAGCATTCTACCCGATATACAGATTCTGTAATTCCAAAGCTTTTGCAGCATCATATTTCTGTGATTGCCTATGATCAATTCGGCCATGGTAGAACTGAAGGTAAAAGGGGCCACAATCCGGGTTATGATGCTGTCTTGGATTGTATTAAAATAATTGCTCTAAAAGCCGCTAAGGTATTTGGAAATAAACCAACTTTCTTATATGGCCATAGCATGGGAGGAAATGTTATTATCAATTATGTCTTAAGAAGAGAGCATCATTTCGTTGGTGTTTTAGCCACAAGCCCATTCTTAAAATTGGCCTTTGATCCCCCTTTATGGAAAGTATCAATAGGCAAAATTTTGCAAAAAATTGCGCCGGCGATGACCATGGCTAATGAGCTGGACGTTACTGCCATTTCGCGAGACAAGCTTGAAGTTCAAAAATATATAGATGATCCTTTAGTGCATGATCGAATTAGCCCTAACTATTCAATAACCTTTATGGAAACAGGTAGTTGGGCAATTAAAAATGCTGCAAAATTAACTGTACCAATGTTAGTATTACATGGTACAGGGGATAGATTGATAAGTTATAATGCATCAAAAGAATTTGTAAAAAATTCTAATGGAAAAGCACTATTAAAATTATTTGAAAATGGATATCATGAACTTCACAATGATCTGTGCAAAGAAGAAATGATCAACACTCTTATTAATTGGATCGAAACGCAATTAAAAACCCAACCTAAATCATAACTTATGAAAAAGTTACTCCCCTTTGCTTTTTTAATTTTACCCTTTATGAACTTTTCTCAAGATGGCCCTACTGCCACTCTGAATACTAATTCAAATAGTATTCCTGAAACAAGCCCAATCGCCTTTGTGGAAAAAATCGATAATACGTTGATGGTCAATTTATATAATTCACCTTTATATAAAGTTGCGGACAAAAATGTGATTGCTGAAGAATTAACTTCCGATATACTAAAACAACGTTTAGAAAATCTAAATCAAAGAACACCATTTAATGTTGAATATAATGCTACTGTTGAACGCTTTATAAGACTGTATTTAAAAACCAGAAAAAATGACATCTCCAATTTAATGGATAAAGCGAAGTATTACTTTCCTATTTTTGAAGAGCATCTTGATAAATACAATTTACCTCTTGAAATAAAGTATTTAGCGGTAGTAGAATCTGCATTAGAGCCAAATTCAAAATCAAGTGCAGGTGCGAAAGGCTTATGGCAGTTTATGTATCATACCGGAAAACAATTTGGCTTAAAGGTATCCTCTTACGTTGATGAACGTTCAGACCCTATAAGGGCAACAGAAGCTGCCTGTAAATATCTCGAAAGCTTATATGCCACTTTTAACGATTGGGACTTGGCCCTGGCTGCTTACAATTCAGGCCCGGGAAATGTGTCAAAAGCTATCAGGCGTTCGGGTGGATTACGAAACTATTGGAATATTCGAAAATATTTACCTGCTGAAACCCGTGGATACCTTCCTGCTTTTTATGCTACATTCTACCTTTTTGAATATGGGACTGAGCATACTATTTATCCGAAAAATTCAAAAATTACCTTTTTTGAGACTGACACCGTACACGTAAGAAAAAAAGTAACCTTTCTGAAAATACAACAGGAGATCGGTGCAGACGAAACGCTGTTAAGAGAGTTAAATCCGCAATATAAATTAGGTGTCATACCAGCAAATGAAAATAATAATATCTTAACACTTCCGAAAAATCTTATAGGGAAATTTGTTTCAAATGAGCATAAAATATATAACCTGCCCGAAAGACGTGAAGCTTCAAAACACCTCATTCCAACTACAATAAATAGTTATGTGGTACGTCAAGGCGATAACTTGCCTAGAATTGCTAAGAAATTTGATCTTTCACTTCACCAATTAAAAAACTGGAATGGTTTGCAAACTAACTATATCATTGAAGGACAAAGTTTAGTGATAAGGCACCCCGGCAATCCAGATAATCAACAAGGTCCAATAAAGAATTATAACAAAAATAGTATCAATACTAACAAAAGTGCACGACAAGCTCCCGTTTCAACCAAAAAAAACGTCGAAACATATATTGTAAAAGAGGGTGAGTCTTTATTTTTGATCTCCAAAAAATTTCCAAATGTTTCTATATATCAGATCCGCAATTGGAACAATATTTGGACCGAATCTTATATAAGGCCCGGTACTCAACTTAAAATTTTAACAAAAGCAGAATAATTTATTACGCTATTAGACGTTATCTTTATGTTTTGCGCCTTTGTCAGGCTCATTACCTCTAACCATATAGAAGCAAAAACCTGTTAAAAATAGATATAAAAATTATTTTTATACTTTTGTTTACTCCAAACCTAAATTTTAATCTGTCAATAAAAAATAAAAGTTTAGCATATGAAACCCCTTTTTGCCTTTTTACTATTCGTATCTCTCAGTGTTTTTTCACAAGAAAACCCATCTCAAGATATTGGAAATAACGATATAGCCAAAACTGAGAATGTAGCTTTGGTTGCTGATGATATTCAAAAAGATTCAGCACGGCTTATCAATCATAAGGAAGCCACATTAATAGATAGTTTGTGGTTAAGTACCATGTACAATTCACCTTTATATGATGATTTTCAGTTTGTAGATCCTGACGAAAAGATCTCTGATACAATTTATGGGGAGCTTTCAACCGAACTTCTTAAAGAAAGGTTAACACATTTAAATAGTAAAACACCGTTTAACGTAGCATATAATCCTTCCTTAGAACGTTTAATAAAGCACTATCTAAAGACCCGTAAAAATACGCTTGGAAATTTAATGGGTAAAGCTGCTTATTATTTTCCAATGTTTGAAGAACATCTTGATAAGTACGACCTCCCATTAGAAATTAAATATTTGGCTATAGTAGAATCTGCTTTACGTCCCAGAGCAAGATCTAGAGTAGGCGCTACAGGTTTATGGCAATTTATGTATTATACCGGCAAGCAATTTAATTTAAATGTCAGTTCTTATGTAGATGAAAGGCACGATCCGATAAGGGCAACTGAAGCAGCCTGTAAATATTTATCGAGTTTATATTCAATTTTCGGGGATTGGGATTTAGCCTTAGCTGCGTATAATTCAGGCCCTGGAAATGTTTCAAAAGCGATCAGGCGTTCTGGAGGTAGCAAAAATTACTGGAATATAAGACATTATTTACCACGTGAAACCGCAGGCTACTTACCCGCTTTTTACGCTACTTACTACATTTTAGAATATGCAAAAGAGCATGATATTCGTTCGGAAAAATCATATGCAAACAGGTTTGAAACAGATACTGTTGTCATAAAACGTCAAATTACATTCGAGCAAATCAATAAGGTATTGAGTACAGATGATAAAATGCTCGAATTTTTAAATCCTCAGTACAAACTCAATATTATTCCTTTTGTAAAAGGTAAAAATTACACCTTACGTTTACCGAAACATTTAATTGGGAAGTTTGTATCCAATGAAGCACAAATTTATGCTTTCGCTAAAGCGGATGATGCCAAACGTGAAAAAGTACTACCTAAATACTTTGAAAACCCTCAAAGAATACGATATAGAGTTAGAAATGGTGATTATTTAGGGAAAATTGCGAAACGATATCGCGTTTCGGTATCTCAAATAAAAAGATGGAATGGATTGCGAAGTAGCCGACTTAAAATTGGCCAACGTTTGACGATTTATCCAAGAAATTATGCCGGTAGCAAATCAACTAATAAGACATCAACAAAAGTTGCTAAAAATAACAAGGCTAAAATTTCTCCAACAGGTAAATACACCACTTATGTCGTTAAAAAAGGAGACTCATTATGGCTAATCTCAAAAAAATTTCCTAAAGTTTCTGTAAACCAGATTAAGAATTGGAACAATATTTGGAGTGTTAAAAGTCTAAAACCGGGTACAAAACTTAAGATTTACAAAAGCTAAGGCTATGCGAACACTTCTTGCTGTTACGATCATTTTTTTATCGCTACTATCTTGCAATAAAAAGAATAAAACTATAACATTAGTTGGTTCTACGAGTAGTATAAATCATTTAACCATTGTTATAAATAATGGTCTATGGAAAGGCAGTGTTGGTGATTCATTACGTAAAATTATAGCTGCTCCTGTATTGGGTTTACCACAAGAAGAAAATCAATTTTCGGTAACACAAGTACCTGTTAAGGCTTTTAGCAGAATGTTTAAAACCAATAGAAATTTGTTGTTTATTGGTGTAGAAAACAAAGAAGGTTTTGTTGTTAAAAAAAATTTATACGCATCGCCTCAGGTTGCTATGACCATTATTGGCAAAGACAATATTTCGCTTCTTGATCTAATTAGTGCACACAAAGAAGAGATTATTTCTGTTTTTAAAAAAGCCGATTTAAAATTATCGCAACGAAGAACAACGAAAGATCATTGGAAGATTGAAAATATCAAAACGTTGTCAAAACTAAACTTCCAACTAAAGATACCTAAAAACTATGGGTTGGTTGATGATACCGGTGATTTTTTATGGTTCAGGCAAAATATTTCAAAAGGAAGTATGAACATTATTGCTTATGCCTTACCCTTGACAAAAAATGATAGTATCATTAACAACATTGTAGCCGCAAGAGATACTATTGGCAAAAAATACATTCCAGGGCCATCTGACGGGTCGTATATGATCACTGAAGCCGCATATACTCCGTTTACAAGACAAACAGAGTTGAGTGGTAAACCCTCTTATGAAACGAGAGGTAAATGGGAAGTGAAAAATGATTTTATGGCAGGGCCATTTTTAAATTATACAGTGGTAGATAAAGCAAATAACAGGTTGTTGGTAGTTGAAGGATTTACCTATGCCCCTTCAGTAAAAAAACGTGACTTCATGTTTGAACTGGAGGCAATTCTAAAAACTTTAAAAATTTGAGGTCGTAAAAGTCTTTAAATTCCCTTTTATATCACTATAAATTAAATACCCTTTTAATTCAGGATGTTTTGCTAAAAAAGAGGTAGCTTCTTCAAACGACATTGCCATTAAAGCAGTGGCATATCCGTCCACATCAGCGCAGTCTAAGCTTGCAATCACCGTAGCACTTAATAAATTATTTTGAGCAGGATATCCTGTTTTAGTATTTAAAATATGTGCATACTTCTTGCCTGTGACAGAGTCTACATTAAACTTACGGTAATTACCCGATGTTGCTGCCGATTCATTTTTTAATACCACTTTCTTCCTTATAGAACGTGTACCATCAAAATTAGGGTTTTCAATACCCATTTGCCAAGGTGAATCGGGCTCCTTTTTGACTCCTCTTACTCTAATCTCTCCTCCTACCTCTACTAAATAATTGGTAATTTTTTTTGACTCAAAAAACCTGCCTACAATATCTACGGCATATCCTTTGGCAATAGCATTAAAATCAATATACATAGTATCCTCCTTTTTTAATATTTTCCCATTTTTGAGTTGTATTTTATCAAATCCTACAAGGTCAACTAATTTATCAATTTGTAATGAATCTGGTTTAACAGTTGGCTTTTTGGGGCCAAACCCCCAGGCATTGACCAATACACCAATTGTAGGGTCAAAAGAACCATCTGTTTCATTATAAATTTTTACTGATTTCCTGTATACTTCCGTAAAGTATGCATCGACAATAACGGTAGTATCACCTTGGTTAATTTTAGAAATATCTGAACCGGGTAAATAGGTAGATAAGGATTTGTTTACCAAATAGAATAAACTGTCTATTTGCTTGGTAAAATCTTTATTCGCATAATAGACAATCGTAAATGTTGTCCCGAAAGCATGACCATTGATTTTTGTAGGACGCTGATTATCAGTTTTTTTACACGAAAAAGTAGCAAGAATAAGAAAAATTAGTATAGAATATCTCGATATCTTCATAATTACTTTAGAATCTTAACTTAACATTGCCAAAGATAAAATTTTATAATTGAACTCGTCACATGGGAACAAAAGCACAATTATTCGGTGAGTTAAAAAAAACCAAGATGTGTTCACTGTTAAAATGCTATTAAATAAAACTGATTTTTGCCTTTATCGAATTTATTTTTAATAACTTCGTGTTTTAAATTAAACAACTCTGAATTATGAAAAAAATTTTTATCCTCGCAGTAGCATCCTCAATTTTATTATCTTCTTGTGTTTCACAAAAGAAATTTGCAGAATTACAAAGTGATTATGATGCTGCCAAACTAGAATTGACCGATGCAAAAGCAAAGGTATTGGATTGTCAAGTAGAAAAAGATAAATTAGCCAATAAAGTTGCCGGTTTAGAATCTCAAAATAAGTTTTTAAACGATAATTTTGAAAGTTCAAAAAAACAAATTGAAAACTTAACCATGTTGTCACAATCAGCCAGTGGAAATATCAAAGATATCATTGCTCAGTTAAGTGAAAAAGATAAATATATTAATGGTATTAGAGGTGCCATGTCTAGAAAAGATTCTATCAATTTAGCCTTAGCGGTAAATTTGAAGAGTGCCTTGGCGGATGGCATTCAGGATGAAGATATTATGATTGATGTAGAAAAAACTGTGGTGTATATCACTATTTCAGATAAGTTACTTTTTAAAAGCGGAAGTTCCGTGATCTCAACCAAAGCAAAAGGGCTATTGCAAAAAGTAGCTACTGTTATTGCCGAAAAACCAGATATGGAAGTTATGGTTGAGGGTTATACCGATAATGTGCCAATCAATACTGCCAGAACAAAGGATAATTGGGATCTAAGTACACAACGTGCTACTTCTGTAATTAGAGTATTACAAAATGATTTCAATATTGACCCTAAAAGATTGATAGCTGCGGGTAGAAGTGAATATTTACCCTTGGCATCAAATGATAATCCTGATGGGCGTTCACGAAATAGAAGAACAAGATTTGTTATCTTACCGAAATTAGATCAATTCTTTGATATTTTAGAACAAAAACCTGATGAAAAATAGTTAGTTACTGTTTTAGCTTTAAAACCATCATTTTGATAATTATCAAAATGATGGTTTTTTTATGCTTAAGGCTAACTTAAGTCTTCAATTTTGGCTCCGGGAGCATTTGTTTTTACCGATTCTATTCCATTCTCCATGGATGATGCAGAAGCATACCTCTGGCTTGTGCCGATAACCTGGCCGTTTGTAGATTTTAAATTAAAATAAGGCTGCCCTTTAGATGATTCTAATCTTTCAAAGCATTTATCATCTTTACAGTTTTTTCTTACAGATTCAACACCATTTTGACATCCCGCTTTGGCTGCATAGCCCTCGCTTGCTAAAATGTTTTGTCCGTTACTTGCTTTTAATCTAAATCTAAATTCCCCAGATTTATCTTTGTAAATTTCAAATTTTGCCATTGTAAATAGTTTTAATTAATACATTGGTGTGAAGGTACAATTTTTACGATAAATTAAAAAAAAATATTAAAATAACATGTGAATTAAATGAATTTGAACAAGCTGATTAACAATTCTATATTTTTTAACGCATCGAAGGTTGTACAATTTAATGGTCTCGTTTTCCCCAAAAAAACATATTTTATTTCATTTTACCCATCCCTTTTATTCAAGCAAATGAGATTTGAGAATTAAAAAATTGATGAAATCTTCAAAAAGTACTTTTAATTTTAATAAATTTATATGTCAAAATTGTTTACAATCAGTTCATAGTTATTTCAATGTCATTTGTAGAAATAATTCATAAGTCAGGTCCTAATTTATTATTTTAACAGGCCATATCTTTATAATAAGAAAGAGCTTCTAGTTAGGTATCACTAATTAGGGAATTTAAACATGGTAGCACAATTGAAACTTAAATTTTTTCGATCATGAAAATATTTCAAAAATTCATTGCTATGCATCGAACAGTATGCGTTGCTATATTTATCTTGTTATTTACCGGTTGTTCATCACAGAAAATTCCTTTATTTAATGGGGAAAATCTTGACGGCTGGATAAATTATGGAACTGAAAAATGGTATGTTGAAAATAATGAGATCATTTGTGAAAGCGGGCCTGATGCCCAATATGGTTATTTGGGCACTGAAGCGCATTATAAGGATTTTATGCTAACCCTTGAATTTAAACAGGAAGCTGACGGAAATAGTGGCGTTTTTTTTAGATCAACCATCGATGGAGTTAAAATTACAGGATGGCAAGCTGAAGTTGCCCCTCCCGGTAAACATAGCGGTGGCATATATGAATCTTATGGTAGAGGATGGTTGATCAAACCGGGTCAGGAAAAAGATAAAGCATTAAAAATGGGAGACTGGAATCAAATGAAGATAAAAGTAGTTGGTTCATCGGTCACTACGTGGTTAAATGATGTTGAGATGATAAGCATCACTGACAATAAAATTGGCAAAGGAGAAGGATCAATAGCTCTCCAAATTCATGATGGAGGAGGCATCAAAGTTAGATGGGAAATATTTATATTGAAGAATTAAAATGAAATATATAGTCGAATAATGAAAATCAGTTTTTTTATATTAATGTTCATTGCAGTTTTATTGATGTCTTGTCAACAAAAACCAAAAAATGACACACTAAAAGAAGTAGAAAATCAAACAGAAGAGACGTTAGAATGGATTTCTCTTTTTGATGGTACAAGTACAAAAGGCTGGAGAGCCTATAACGGTGACAGTTTACCTCCTGGGTGGATTGCTAAAAATGATGAGTTAACTTTTGATACCAAACTTGGGCTAGAACAAGATTATAAAGGTGGAAAAGATATTATTTATGGTGATGAAGAATTCGAGAATTTTGAATTGTATTTAGAATGGAAACTCCCCGAAGGAGGAAATAGCGGTATTTTTTATCATATTAAAGAAGGTTATAATGCTCCACCGGTAGTTTCTCCAGAATATCAGTTGATAGATGATGTAAATTATGCAAAAATTCACGATCTCACGGAATATAATACTAGTTTAGGTTATACTGAAAATCCCAATGAGTTGAAACCCTTACAACAGACAGCTTCTGATTATGCAATGCATCCTGCAAATGACAATAAAATATTGAATCCAATTGGTGAGTGGAACAGCTCTAAAATAGTTTTTACGCCAGAAAGGGTTGAGCATTGGCTCAACGGTAAAATGGTGTTGTCTTTTGTACCTTGGTCTGAAGAATGGTATAAAAAAAAGAACTCTGATAAATGGAAAAATAGTGCAGATTATGGAAAATTCAAAAAAGGTTATATAGGATTACAAGATCATGCGAGTCCTATTTGGTTCAGAAATATTAAAATTAGAAAATTATAAGCATATTATGAAAAAAAGAGAGTTTCTAAAAAAGTCGGCTATTCTTGCTTCTTCGGTAGCGGTAATGCCAACATTAGTATTATCATGTAAAGAAGCAAAAGAAAAAATCTCAACCGATACCTCAATTAAACGTTTACGTACTGCTCATATAGGAGTTGGAAATATGGGAAAAGAAGATCTGCGTGATATTTCTTCACATGCAAAAGTTGATGTGATGGCTCTATGTGATGTTGACGCGAACTACTTAGCTGCTTCAAAGAAATTACATCCTAATGCAAAAGTATATACGGATTATAGAATTATGCTTAAGGAAATGGCTAATGAAATAGATGCTGTTATTGTTTCTACACCAGATCATACGCATGCACCGGCATCAATCATGGCTATGAACATGGATAAGCATGTATATTGTCAAAAACCATTGACACACCATGTAACTGAAGCTAGAGAAATGAAGAGTTTGGCAGCAGAAAAGGGTTTGGTTACTCAAATGGGCATTCAGGTGCACTCTTTTTATGACTATAAATTGGCGACTTTACTTATTCAATCTGGAATTATTGGAAAAGTACATACAGTAAGAGCATGGTCGCCAAAAAATTGGGGGTATGATGGTCCAACTCCAGATGGAAGCGATCCTATTCCAGAAGTCCTTGACTGGAATCTTTGGTTGGGTACATCTGCAGAGAGGCCTTATAAAAAAGAAATTTATCATCCCGGAAATTGGCGTAAGTTAATGGATTATGGTTGTGGAACATTGGGAGATATGGGGGTGCATATATTCGATACTCCTTACAATGCATTAGAGTTAGATGTACCGATATCTATAAAAAATGAATGTAGAGAACCAAATGGATTTGGGTACCCTGAAAATAATATAGTTACGTACGAATTCCCTGAAACGAAACATACAGCAGAAACATTAAAATGGGTTTGGTATGATGGCCCTGGAGCACCTAGAGATCATGAAGATTTAAAATTACCAAATGCTGTAAACACAGCGGATAAAAGTGAAAAATCTTCGAATAAAGAAGGGCTAGTAAAAGATAAGATTTCGCTTGAATCGAAAACTACAGGTAAAGGTAAATTACCTGAACAAGGAGCTATGTTTGTAGGAGAGAACGGTCGTTTATTGCTACCTCACTTTATGGAATTGCCCAGAAAGATTGTAAACGGTGAATATGTTGACATATCTGCTGAAATTGTTGAGGTTGAGAAAGTAAACAATATGGGTAAACCTATACGTGACTATACATCAGAAGGGCCAAAACATTATCATCAATTCGTTGATACTTGTTTAGGAAAAGATGAATGTAGTGCTCCGTTTTCGTATGCAGCTCGACTTACTGAAACCATATTGTTAGGAGTAATTGCTGGTCGTTTTCCAAACCAAACACTTCACTGGGATAGTAAAGCTGCTCAATTTGCAGAAGAAGAGGCTAATCGATATTTGGGATCTACGTATCGCGAGTTTTAAATGTAAACTAATCATTAAAATACCAAAAAAAGAATTGTCCAAAAAGTTATGGTTGTAGTATCTTTTTCTTCATAAGCATCTCTTTGTAATTTCAATAAATGCTTTGCTTTAGAAAGATTTTTAATGTCGATAAATGGTTTAAAAACATAAAAACTAAAAAATTGTAAAAAAAGCAGGTGAATGGAATACCTCCAGAATTATTTTTTACCTCCAAAAAAGCGGAATATTGGCTCAATGGTAAAAAGGTAGTTTCATTTGTACCCTGGTCAGAAGACTGGAATCAGCGTAGAGCCACAAATAAGTAGAAGGATTATCCTGATTATGGTAAATATAAAAATCAGGGAACTTTGATCTAAAAGATTCTTATACTTCGATGAGTTAAAAAATAACTTTATCATCAATATACAAGCATTTATTCATAAACCCTTATTATTTCGCCATTCGTTTTCCCTTGAACACTTCTTACATAGGCATTGACCGCTTTTTTCATCGGAATTGGATTATGTCCCGGAAAATAATCTTTATATTTTTCATAGGCATCTTCAACCATTCCTAAGGAAACAACATTTACACGAGTTCCGTTTTCAATTTCTAAAGCAACAGCTTGCACAAAACTGTGAATCCCTCCATTTACCATAGCAGCACTTGATGTTTTTATCACCGGATCATCAGCCAAGATTCCTGTTGACAAGGTAATTGACCCATTTACATTCAGATAATTTTGTCCAATACGTACAAGGTTCACTTGTCCCATTAATTTACTTTTCAATCCGATATAATAATCTTCTTCGGTCAATTCATTAAAGTCGGCCCATTTTGCTTCTCCCGCAATACAAATAATTGCATCTATGGTGCCCGTCTTTTCAAACATTGCCTCAATCGAATTGCTATTGCCAATATCGACGGCCACATCACCACTTGTTCGCCCGGCAATTATAACTTCATTGTTCTCTCTAAAGTGAGCAGCAACTTTATTCCCTATAGTCCCATTCCCTCCAATGATCAATATTCTCATTTTATTTTTTATTTATGGTTAACATTTCGACTCGTATGTTTGTACGGGTCATAATTCCTTGAGGAACATACGAGCCTGCTGCTGCAGGCAGGTAGGAATCAAGCCGAGTAAATTTATATGAACTTTTGGATTAAATACAAACCAAGCAATAGATTATAGTCATTGTCGTACGCAGTTTTCAATATTGTTCAATTTCCGTTTGGTAATAAGGCTTGAAACTTTTATTCTTTATTACAGAATCTATCGAATTAAAGTCAAATAATTCATTTTTTAAATCAAAATCATACAATTCAATATTTTTTCTATTTGGATTATCATGAAGCCAATTATATAAGTCATTTTCTTTTTTACTATTTAAATCTTGAACATGTATGTTCTTCCATGTCTTTATTAATAGTCCACATTCTTTGTTCTCCGAATCAACTATTAAATCACCGTCATTCGATTTGAAATAAATTTCTTGATCATCTCCATAATGATCTTCTATTTCCATTAACCACATTGACCAGAAAATGAATCCACAAATAAAAATTAGACCCAATGGAATAGCCAAAAGAAGTATTCTAAATTTATTATTCATAATTCCATTATAATGATGATGCCCACATAATCCAAGGTGTTGCAAGAAGGAAGATTACCGTATTCAACACCGTGATGACTGCGCCTTGTTTATATATATCTTCCGAAGGTAAAAAGCCACTTCCAGCGAATAATACATTTGAACTGGAAGCTTGAGGCGTCATGACTGCAAAATAATTGGTAGCGAAAGACAGCATAAAAGCCATTAGTGCAGCTGGTACCTGTGCATTTACAGCCACTTGTAAAAAAACTGCGTATAATGCCAACAAATGTGCTGTTTGACTGACAAAAAGATAGTGAATCAATACATATAATACAGTCAAAAGAATATAGACCGTAACCCAGTTATAATCAACGATGTAGGTTGCTATTTGAGCTCCTAGGGTCTTCATGAAACCCATTTGATTCAGTTCAGTACTCATCATATATAAAATGGCAAACCATATATATGTTTCGAGTGCATCTCCAGCACCTTTTCGAATATCTTCAAGTGTGTACACATTAGCCAATATCAGTATCGATAACCCGAGAAAGGCAACAATAGCTAAGTTTATGTTCAAAACAGGCGAAAAGGCCCAAAGGAGGATCATTCCAAAAAATGTAATGCCCATAATCCATTCTTGCTTACTCATTGGCCCCATTTCATTCAACACATTCTTAGCCATTTCCGGAGCTTCTGGAGTGTATTTATTTTCCGGTGGATATAGTTTATATAATACATAAGGTATTGCAATTAATGCGATTATACAGGGTACCGAAGCCACAAAGACCCAATTCCCAAAATTCATGTTTACTCCAAATTGAGCAGCAATTCCGGCGCCCACCGGGTTAGCGGCCATTCCGGTAAACCATAGTGCTGAACTTATCGTGTGTCCTGATATGGCGGTCATCATAAGATACCTTCCTGTTTTCTTTCTACCTTCTGGTGTAGGTAGGGATCCGGTGTCTAAGGATAATGCATGGGCTATGGGATAAAGAATTCCCGATCTTGCCGTATTGCTTGGGATAGCAGGTCCAAGGAGTGTATCCGTGGCAACAATACAATACCCCAAATTCAAGGTGGATTTCCCAAATCGGCGAATGAGTAAAAAGGCGATTCGTCTTCCCAAGCCTGACTTAATGACCCCTTTTGCGACCAAAAAAGCGGCTAAAATGAGCAGAATAAAGCTCTCTGAGAATCCTGAAAAAGCACGTTCAGGAGTAAGAACTCTTAATAGGACTACTGCTACCAATGCGAGAAGAGATGCCGTAAAAATAGAAAGTGCATCAATTAAAACCCCCAGGATGGCTGTTATAAAAATGGCGAACAAATGCCAAGCATCTGGTGTCAGATCCCAGGGAATGGGGAGATGCCAAATTATTATACCAAATACCAGGGTAATACTTCTTTTTATCCAAAGTAATTTCTGGCTATATGAGAGTTCTTTCACTCCAGTAGAGCTCATTAGGATTGATTAAATTTCATTTTTTAATTAACTAGTCAATTATTTCATTCCAACTTTTCCGCTCACTGCATTAAAAATTTCCCTTCTTTTAATCTTCTACTCAATTTTTTTGTCACAGCTCATGTCCTGTTAAAGAGGTTTTCTTTATGACCTGCAGCGGTTTGTGTATGGTCAGCTGCGTGGTTGGCGCAACTAAAATAGCAAAAGGAAACCGAACCTTAGGAAAATCCTCCGGATTTTCCGCTTTTCAGTCGGATTTGTGATATAACTTCGTTCAATTCAATGAACAAATTTGAAAATTCCGATTTTCCAGATTCAAGTTCACTCAAACTTTTAGAAATGCTATAAATTCCGTTTTCAGTCAGAAAATTAAAGTTAGTCATTCCACTTTTAGGTAATTCAGCTTTCTCAATTTTAGTCGCTTTCTCAATATATTTTTGTCCGTTTTCCACATATTTTTTTACAACTTTTTGAACACTTTCGTGTTGTCCAGCTCCAATAAATCCGCCACCTGTACTTAAGTAAAGACTTGTATCTCCATTTGAGAAAGTCACAACAGTTGCAGTTGCTCCATTCATATCAATTTCCGAAATGATTCCATAAACATCATTTTTCCCAATTCCTTCTATACCTAATTGTTCTGAAGTAGCTGAAAATGCTATATTTCGCATATCATTATAAGGATTTTGTTCAGTTTGGTTTTCAGTCGAATTTTTTTCCGCTATCTCTGTTTTTCCTTTATTCGCAGATTTCATAAATAAAGTAATTCCGACTATTAGAATTACTGCAATTAAAATGTAAGTCATAGGTTTCTTCATATTGTGGATAACTAAGGGCTAAATGTAGTCTAGCTTAGAAAACGAAGATATAATAAATTTGAATATCAATGATTTGAGAATCTGACAAATGTTGATTAATGTATCTCAAATTTATTGTATTGGGAGTTAGAGAAGCTGAGTCAAATTACTTTTAGCTAACGATGGCTCACGTTTTGGCTTGATGCCCGTCGAAGGCTGTATTTCGGGTATTGTTTTATAAGTAATTTGGTTTAGCCCTTAGATGGAATACATTTGCTTTAAAATACATTGTCAGCGTAGCTGCGCAGATTAAAGTTCACCTTCGGCGAATCTGTTCCATCGGTTTAAATATAGTGCGTTTGGCATTTTAATACCCAATTTTTTCGATTTACTATCATGTTTATTTATAGCTATTATCTTTATTATTAGTACTATCTGCCAAATGCACTATATTTTTTGTTACCCACTATTTAATATTGAGTTAGTTTGATTCTTTATACTTTATTCTTAATTCATTAAGTAGGTTATGCAGTTCCTTTTGAGTCTTTGCATGATTAGGAACTCCATATATATTATTCATTTCATGGGGATCATTTTTTAAATCATACATCTCCCATTCATCGGCATCATTATAGTAATGTATTAGCTTAAAAGAATCTGTTCGTATACCATAATGCTTTTTAACTAAATGCCATCCATATGGAAATTCATAATAATGATAATATTGCCCTTTACGACTAAAACCTTTTCCTTCAATTGATAGCTTAAGTGATTGTCCTTGCATGTCTTCTGGTACTTTAATACCTGCATAATCAAGAATGGTAGGAGCAAGGTCTAAATTCATCACCAGATCATTATTTACTTGTGCTAAATCACTGTTTGGTAATTTCATGATGAGCGGAGTTATTAGTGATTCTTCATACATGAATCGTTTATCATACCAGCCATGTTCTCCTAAAAAGAAACCTTGATCAGAGGTGTAGATAATCAATGTATTTTCCCATTCACCAGTTTCTTTGAGGTAATTAATCATACGACTTAAGTTTTCATCTATAGAAACAATGCATTTCAGGTAGTCTTGTATATAACGTTGATATTTCCATTCTGCCAATTCTTTTTCCGAATAGCTTGAATTGTAAAACTCATCTGATATTGGTTTATAGTATTTGTCCCATTCTTTTTTCTGAACTTCAGTCATTCGGTTGTAAGAATTTTTCCAGCTGTTAATTGCGTCAAAGTCGTTTTTCCCTCCCGATCCTGTTTCTGTCGAATCAGTAAAAGTGTTTGGGTCGAGTTTCATATCAAGAGACATATACATATCTCTAACTTCAAGATCTTGCTCTTTGGGTGCGCGAGAACGAGTTTCATATTGGTCAAAATAATTACTTGGAATAGGAAGTTTCTGGTCTTTGTAAAGATTAAGGTGTTTTACATTAGGCATCCAATTTCTATGTGGGGCTTTTTGATTATACATTAAACAAAAGGGCTTGTTCTTATCCCTTTTACCTAATTGTGCTAATGAAATATCTGTAACAATATCAGTGACATAACCTTTAATATCTAATGTGTCTCCATTTTCCACCATTCTTGGTGCATAATATTCGCCTTGACCAATAAGTATATTCCAATAATCGAAACCCTCTGGTTTAGAATTTAAATGCCATTTCCCTATCATCATCGTTTGATAGCCTGCCTTTTGTAAAATTTTAGGAAATGTCTGTTGGCTTCCATCAAATGAGGAACGATTGTCTTTGAAACCATTTATGTGACTGTATTTTCCTGTAAGAGCAACTGCTCGACTTGGTCCACAAATAGAATTAGTAACTGCACAGTTTGTAAATCGAACACCTTGATTTGCCAATAAATCAATGTTCGGTGTGTTTATTAATTTACTACCATAAGCACTAATTGCATGTCTAGAATGGTCGTCTGTCATAATGAAAAGAATATTCGGACGTTTATTAATACTTTTAGTTTTTTTCTCCCCATTAGAGTTACATGAAAAAATGGAAATCAAAATTGATGTGTAGATAAGAATTGTTTTCATGCCTTAATTTTTTTATGAATGAATAAATTGTGGGTAACGGTTGGTGTATGAATGCGTTGGGCGTTTTAAGCACTACATTTTCGGTTTATTACTTACTTTATTTATATGCACTATCTCTGACTTAAACACTAGTTGCCCAATGATTTATACACTTTGTTACCACACGTTATTCTTCATTTTTTATTTCGTACCAAATATGCTTTTCATATTCAGGATGATTAATTAATTCAGGATGATTGAATTCTCCTTTTTTAGTCATTCCTATTTTCTTCATCACATTTTCAGAATTTCTATTATTTATTGTACAAATTGAAAAAATCTTGACAATTTTCAATTCGTCAAAAGCATATTCTAAACATTTTTCCGCTCCTTCAGTTGCATATCC